>MDSZ01097062.1_pt1 | contig 30437 bp, 31 predicted proteins | sample 811201 | NCBI WGS metagenome assembly MDSZ01 (sample SAMN05326647, study PRJNA326480) | marine metagenome | isolation source: seawater | place: Indian Ocean: North | collected 2010 | reverse complement strand
ATTTCCCAGAACAATACCAATCATTAGTTAGTTCACTTAATCGTATATAATTTTTATTTTTACTTTCTTCATTTTCATCTTCACTTGGGAACATCCTTTTTAAATATTTTTCATGTTCATAATCTTGAAATACTGCTTCTTCTGATTGTTTGCTGTTTTCCTCTGCAATAGGAGTTAATAATGGATTTCCGGTCATTTAATTATTTATATTTTATTCTTTGTATTATTTTTTAATTTGTATTTTTCTTCGTCTATATAATTTCTATTCCAACTTTCTCTATATTTTAATTGAGTAACATCGTATTTAGTATTCATAAAACCTTTTATGTAATTATCATAAATTCCATTTAAAATTCGTATATCTTCTTTTAAAGTAATATCCATTTGAATATGAAAAATTGGATCAAAAATTGGATTCACAAGGAAATTTCTATATAAATCAAAATGTAAAATTGACTCATTTTTACCTATTGGATAACTATTTGTTACAATTGTCTTTATAATATTACCTGCAAATACTCTTGTTACTGTTGTATCTGGCAAATGAAATTCATTTTCAACTTTCACATAAGTTGCTCCTCCTATTAAACTTGACATGCTTGTTGGACCTGCAGTATAATAAAATGTTGTTTTTCCTGAATAATCATTTATTTTATCATATTCTACTTCAAATGGAACAGGTGCTAACGAATTACCAAAAGAGTGGACGTAACTAATATGCATTATATCCAATACATTTTCTGTAATTAATGAAAATGGACGATGAATTTGTTTTACACCTGATATTTTTGTAAAATCTTTGTTTTTTGCTTCAGGTGGAACATAAATAGGAACTTCTGGATATATACCAACTTTTGAATTCGTATCAAATGTAGGACACAAGAATACATCACCATATCTTTCTTCTATTAAAAAACTTGGTATTCCAAAATTATTTTTTATTCCAGGACAACCTGGTATATTTTCTATTAAACCACTTTTATATTCCCATCCGTGATAAGGACACTGTAAACAGTCATTATTTAAAATCTTTCCCCTTGATAGAGAAGCACCTCTATGCATACATATATCACTTACTGCATTTAAAATACCTCTATCATCTCTATAGATACAAATAGGAAAATCATCAAACAAGATTCGTTTCAAATCTTTTTTTAAAAAATCATTCGTCCTACCAATCTTCCAGTAAAAATTTCCTTTAAATTTATAAGTGGATGAGAATGGCTTTGTTACTATTTTCAAAGAATAAATAAGTATAGGCAAAAATAAATAAACCAGGAACATTAATATTGATAGGATATTCTTTTTATATGATATTAGAAATGATATAGATAAATACATATTTATAGTTATATATGAAGATTCATCTACTTTTATTGACACTACCTGTTCTTAATGGATTTAGAGTAAATAATAACTCATTAAAGTATAAACAACCATTACGAATGTTACCATCGAATCAAATTAAAGAAGGAGTAACTGAATTCGGAGTTCCTTGGAGTTATACTGACTTAATTAAATTTAGCAAAGACAAACTTGTAGAGTCGTTATCTATTTCAGAAGACGGTAAAAACGCAATTGCTCTTGATAAAGCAGGAGAATCTGCAAAAATGCATTTAGTTCATTTATTTCCTGAAAATTTAAATAACCTACTCGACCATCTAATAAAAAATCAAGTAAATGTTGATGTTCTTAAGCTTCCAAAAAGTGAATTGCTTGAAATTCTTAATAAATTTGGAGAAGCTGTATTTAATATTTCTATTTATTTTTTAGCAATTTATCTTGTTTTCAACGTATTTTTTGGAATAAGTAATAGAGGTTTTGGACCATCAAATAGTAGTTTTGGAGGAGGAGGAATACTTTCGCCATTACAAAATGATAATGTTAATGAATTCGGAGGTTTAGTTTTAAATACTACGTTTAATGACGTAGCAGGTTGTGAAGAGTCAAAATACGAACTAATGGAGGTTGTTGATTTTTTAAAGAATAAAGAGAAATATGACAAGGCTAATGCTAAAATCCCAAAAGGTGTATTGTTAGAAGGCCCTCCTGGAACAGGTAAAACTTTGTTAGCAAGAGCTGTTGCAGGTGAAGCTGGTGTTCCATTTTTAAGTGTTAGTGGTTCAGAATTTATTGAAGTATATGTTGGTGTTGGAGCATCAAGAGTTCGTAGTTTATTTGAAAAAGCGAAACGAAAGCAACCTTGTGTGGTGTTTATTGATGAAATTGATGCTGTTGGAAGAAAAAGAGGAGCTGGTATTGCTGGAGGTAATGATGAAAGAGAGCAAACATTAAACCAAATTTTGACAAATATGGATGGTTTTTCCCCAACTGAAGGTATTGTTGTTATTGCTGCAACAAACCGAATTGATATTTTAGATCAGGCATTAACCCGTCCTGGTAGATTTGATAGAAAAGTTACTGTTGGACTTCCTGATATTGAAGGACGAAAAGAAATTATGAAAGTTCATTTTGGAAATAAAAATGTTGAAAGTGATGTTGATTATAATGAAATTGCAAGTTTAACACCTGGATTTTCTGGAGCGGATATTGCAAATCTTGCAAACGAAGCTGCTATTTTTTCAGTTCGCTCTAATTCAGAGAAAATTACAAGAACAAATATTTTAGATGCCTACGAAAAGATTACTATTGGTCTTGTATCAAGAACACAAACTGCCGATAAAGATGTAATTGAATTAGTTAGTAATCACGAAATAGGTCATGCTTTGATGGTAGCTAAATTCAAAGATTTGTTTGATTTAAGAAAAGTAACAATTAATGAAAATAAAAGTGGAGCAGGTGGTTATACGCTATTTACTCCAAAAGATAGATTTCAAAAATATCCTACTAAGAAATTTATGCTTGCTAATTTGATTGTTGCTTTGGGAGGAAGAGCTGCAGAAGTATTTTTATATAAGAAACGAAGCAAATCTCAAGATGATGAAAAGATTTTCAGTTGTTTTTCTGATTTAGAAGTTACAACTGGTGCATCTAATGATTTAAAGCAAGCAAGTAATATTGCAAGAAAATACATTACTGAATATGGATTTGGTAAATTTTTAGGAACACAGGAAGAAACACTTAATACTGAAACTCCATTTATGGGTAGAGATTTTGGTCTTGACCCTAAAAAAATTAGTGACGATACAAAGGCAAATATTGATATGCAAGTAAATGAATTATTGGAATTTGCATTTAATCAATCTTATAATATTATTAAAGAAAACGAAAAGGCTTTTACCGAAAGTGTAAAACTTTTAACAGATAATAGGGTTATTTCAGGAAAAGAAATTTACGACTTACTATGATTTAAATAAAAATATATTTATATTTTAATGAGTAAAGAAATCATTAAAATAACTGCAAGTGCCTCAAAAAAACTAAGTGAAATCGCTTCTATGGAAAATAATAAAAATTTATTTTTTTCTTTAAAAGGTGGTGGTTGTAATGGTTTCAAATATAATATTGAACCTATGAAATTTAAACCCCCTATATATATGGAGGTTGTAAAACACGAAAATTATAATTTATATATTTGTGATATGAGTATTATGCACTTATTTAATACAACTATTGATTGGAAAAAAGACTTGATGGGTGAAACGTTTGAATTTGTAAATCCTAATGTAAAATCTTCTTGCGGATGTGGAACATCATTTACAAGTAAACATTAATTTTGAAACTCTAATTCCTCTCCCATTAGTAATGCATCTAAAATTGCCATTCGCACAAACACTCCATTTTTCATCTGTTCAAAATATACTGCTCGCTTATCTGTATCTACTTCTGGCGATATTTCTGTATTTCTTGGCAAAGGATGCATTATAATTGCATTTGATTTCAAATCTTTCATTAGCTTACTATCAATTATAATATCTTCTCTTTCACCGCTTTTTGACCTTTCTTTTTGCGCTCTTGTTGAATAAATTACGTCAAAATCATCAAACTGACAGTCCTCTTTTCTAATTATTATATCATCAATACCTTGTCCGTGATTATAGCATATATTATATATAAATTCTTCATCCGGTTCTTTATTCTTATAAGGCATTAAATTAATTTTTGTTCTTGGATACCACATTAATAAATCAATTAAAGAATGTATTGTGCGAGAATGTTTAATATCACCAATAAATAATATTCTTGTTATATCTTCAAGATTAAAACGCTTTTGTATTGTGTATAAATCTAAAAGAGCTTGTGTTGGATGTTCTCCGTCTCCATCTCCACCGTTAATTATTGGTATATTCAACTTTTCAGACATTTCTTTTACAAATCCTTTTTTAGGATGACGTATTACCATTATATCTCCGTAATTTGATAAACTTTTAATTGTATCCTCTTGAGTTTCCCCTTTTGCAATACTAGAACCATCTACACTAAAATTAATTACTTTTCCTCCTATTCTATACATCGCACTTTCAAATGATAAAGAGGTTCTGGTGCTTGGTTCAAAAAAAGCATTTACTAATATCTTATTCTTAAAATTATCAGGTAACAAACGTTTATTCTGTAATACTAATTGCCAGTGATCAGCTCTTTTAAAAATGTTTTCTACACACCGTTTTGTTAAATTTTTACAGGATAGCATATATTAAATATAAATAAGTTGTATTTAATATGTTTTAATCATTAATTTTTGGAGCTAAATGAAACATTAATTGAGAGCCTACCGAGTCTACTTTATAAGTTATTTTTAATGGCACTCCATCTGAAAGCTCAAATTTTACTTCATCAATAATTTTACTATATATTGTCACATAAATTAACATTCTTAATGCATACGAAGCATTTAAATCGTCGTCTTTAGTATATTCTTTCATATTTGCTTGATTAAGTGTAACAGACATTTTTCCTGATTCACTCTTTTCAGAGCCTATTACTACTTTTTCATCTTCACAATTTATGGTAAATGTATCATCAAATAACTTCAAATCATTAATTATGTCTGAAAATTTAGAGGAAGCAAGAGTAATACCTACATTATATTCCATTTCTGGAATACCAAACAATTCTTCATCAATATCTACCAGTGGTATTTGTAAATCTTTATTAAATATTGAAACATCATCGCTTGTATATGATACATCTAATTTATCACCACCAGTCTCAGTTACTAAATTTATTTTTTGTGCCTTGTTTCTTACACTTAATATTTTATGAAATAATGACACATTAATACCAATCGTTTCGGTTTCTGATAATTCAAATGTTGAAAAAAAAGAAGGCATTAATTTTACTTCAAATACAGAAATCTTAGATGTGTCCATAGCTTGTATATAAAGTTTTTCTTCAGAAATTGTCATATTAATGAAATCTGCAAAATTCTTTATATGTTGAAATACCATCGTAAATGTTGCAGCATTTTCCAAATTATCGATACAAACCCTCATTAAATTTATAACAATTTTATTTTTATATAAGTATCTACAAATAATATTTAACAATACCAAAAAAAATAAATAATTAAAAAACTTAAACACTATTTTATATTTATTATACAATAGTTCTATGTCAACTTCACACATTATAAGTGTTATTATGGCAGGAGGCCTTGGTAAAAGAATGAAAACAGATACACCAAAAGTATTATGTAAAGTAAATGATATTCCTATGATTATTCATGTTCTCCGAAAAGCCTTACTAATTAGTTCCAAATATGTGGTTGTTGTAGTTGGTAGATATGAAAGTGACATTAAAAAATGCATAGATGAATATATCGATAAATCAGAAATAAGTAAAATAAAATTTATTCATCAGAAAGAAGGTGTAAAAAACGGAGAACCTCACGCTAAAGGAACAGGAGATGCATTACTTTCTTGTATGACATTTTTGGAAGAACAAGAAAAAGATGCCAAAGTATTGGTATTATCTGGTGATGTCCCTATGATAACTTCCAAATTACTTAATGAGTTCTCAACATTTAAAAATTCACTTATTATATCTGAAGCAAGAGACCCGAATGGGTATGGTAGAGTATTTATTGATGCAGATGGTTCTATTACAGTTAGAGAACATAAATTCTGTAAAGAAAATATGTTATTTTACAAGTATGTTAATGTTGGAATTTATATGTTTACAATTGAATTTTTAAGTCATCATATGAAAAATTTACAAGTAAACAGTTCTGGAGAAATATTTTTAACTGATTTACCTTTTCAAGAATTTATGTTTTGGAGAGATTTTTCTCTTTTTACTAACGTAAATACACTTGAAGAGCTACAAAGCCTAAACCATACAACTCCTTCTTTAAAAGATGCTATCATTTATTAATTAAGTTGTTTTTGGAACTTTCCTTTTTCCAAATTTATGTTTTTTTCTTGCTACATTTGCAAGCATTAAGGCTTTACTTGTAGGAGAACAACCTTCTTCTAATATATTGTAATCTACAGCTGCTGCTTTTCCAGAGGTAATCGCACTTGCCATTCTAGCATATCCCCAAGAATGGCCCGTTTGATTAGGTCGGCTTCCACTACTATAGTATGCTCCCTCACCTTTTTTAACAATTTTGTCTAAAGCTTCTACAGAGCAACCTGTTCTTGATGCTAATTCTTCAGATGGAATTACTTTTTCCACACCATAGATTTTTCTTGCTTTTAAAATATGAGGAGAAGTTTTACTTTTAAACGAAGCAACTTTTTTTCTTGTGAAGTATTTCCCTTGTTTATATAATTTTCTTGATTTATCTATCATCTTTTTTTGTTTTTTCTTATCTTTTGATGATAGTCTTTTTGGAACATATTTTTTTGGGTATTTTTTTACAGTTTTATTTTTCATTTTATAATACATAGATATTATAAAATTAATCACCAGCATTTTTATACATTTCCATCATTTCATCTATTTGTTCTTTTATATCTGATATAATTGGTTTGGGATAATTTATTTTATACTTACTATGAGAAGTATCCCATTTGTGAATATCTTTTACATCAACATTTTTCAATTCAGGAACCCACTTTTTAATATATTCAGCTTTTGGGTCAAATTTTATACTTTGACTCCAAGGACTCATATATCTAAAGTATTGTGTCATATCTACACCTGTGCTACTTATGTTTTGCCAATTTCCATTATTTGAAGCTACATCATAATCGGTTAATTTTGTTGCAAAATATTTTTCACCTTCTCTCCAATCTATTAATAATATTTTTACTAAAACTGTTGCAACTAACATTCTCCCTCTATTATGCATATATCCTGTTGTATTTAATTCTCTCATACACGCATCAACCATAGGAAATCCAGTTTTACCTTCTTTCCATAGCTTTAAATGAGATGGTTTTCCTTTCCATTTGATTTTTCTATATTTTTCTTGATATGATTTTCCAATTACTTCTGGATAAGCAAATAAAACATGTATGTAAAATTCTCTCCAAATTAATTGACGTATTAAATCCGTATTCTTTTTCAAAGTATGATACATTTCTCTAACAGATATACATCCATATTTTAAATAAGCTGATAGTCTTGTAGTTTCATAGGTAAAATAATCTCTGTCATTTTTATATTGTTTCTGTTCACTTAGTGCTTCTTTTAATTTATTTACACCATTTGTTCTTCCTCCATGCACTAATAAATTGACATTTTTGGCAGCATATTTATTATAAGCACTTTCTAATGAAAAATCAAAAGAAGTTTTTTTTGAAAAAAATGAAAATTTGTAAGTTTGTTTCTTTGAAACGGGTAAAATCTTTCTTGTTAATACATCATTATAAAAAGGAGTAAACTTTTTGTAGTAGGAGCCTGTAGTTGTTTTCACCGTTCCAGGTTCAAATAAATAATAATCAAAGAATTCGTTACATTCTATTTTCTTCTTTTCACATAAAGCTACTATTTCTTCATCTCTCTTTTTGGCATATGGTGTATAGTCTTTATTATAGTATATTCCCTTTAAACCGAACTCATCAATTAATTTTGCTACAACTTTTGTTTGATTTCCGAAAAAAATATGCAAATTACCACCTGCTTTTTTTATTTCTTCGCTTAATTCTGTTAAACTTTCTATCATAAATTGAATTGAATTTTGAGATCTAAAATCATTTTTATCAGTAACTTGTTCTGGAGTAAAAATGAAACAAGTGTGCAACTCGTCACAACTTTTATTTGCCTCAATTAATCCTTTGTTATCAATAATGCGAAAATCTCTATGAAATATAAATAATCCTTTTTTCATTTAATATATATATTTATTAAATATTTATATATTAAAAGTATAAAGTAACTAATTCATAAGCAAATTGAGGTGTTAGTGTTTTCATATAATATAAATTAGAATAGTCTTCTATAGGAAAATCATCATTTTTATAGACTGGACTTTGAATTATCAAAGTTTTATTATTTTCTACATAATTAATATCTACGTGTTCTTTCAACCAATTAAGTGTTCCAAATCTATCATTTTGCGTGATTTTATCTTCTAAAAATACTATATTTACATTATTCATGTCTATTTTTTTGCTTTCTAAAGCTGAATATATTAATTTTTTATTTACATCTAATGCTGTAATAGGTTTCCCTAACTTGTTATGTTTAAATGTGTAATCGTTTTTCACAGATTGTTGATTTTTCAATTTTATACAACACTGCTGTGATACATATGGATAAAATGGATTTAAAATAGTTTCTTTATAGTAAATTGCGTCAAAAGAACCATTACCATTATAAGATGGCTTACTTTTCAAAAATTCTAAAATATTTTCTTTTTTATGAACGGTTACATTTATTGGCTGAAAAACTTTGGGTTTAAAAACATTATATTGAATATATGAAATTAAATTAGTTTCATCGTATTCAAGACTTTTATACTCATCTATAACATCTTTACTGTAAACTACTTTGTCATACAATTCTACAAAACAGGTCTCATTATAAGGCCAAGTTAAAAAATTAGAAACAGTATTTACTATTCTTTTCTGTGCGTCTTGTGTGTTTAAATTTGAATAAATGTTTCTTTGTTTAAATGCCTTAGCTATGTCTGTTATTTCACCATCACTTAATTGAAAATGGTCTACTCCTTTCTCAATTACAATACTTTTATCTATATCTATTCTATTATCTATATCGTCATATTCATACATACCATAAAATGGATTCATTAAACCATCTTTTTCTGCAAGTAAAGTTAAAACCGGAATTGGATATTCTTGAAGACTTTCTTTTTCCCAAGGTAAAACACCCTTAGAATTTAAAACACTTCCCAGTTGAATAAAACCATCACTCATACTTTTTGCTTCTTTTATACTGAAAAAACTACCTGCAGAATGACCCATAAAATACAAAGATTTATAACTTATATTTTTATTTTGAAAATACGGTAACAAATTATCTGTAATGTATTTACACTGTTTATCTCCATTAAATGGAATATTTAATAAATAATCTAATATTAAAAAATCAACATTTATATTTGAATGCTTTGTTTTTTTTTGAATTTTGTTGCAGAGATTTAAATATGAATTCGCATTTTTATTATATCCTGGAAACACAACTATAAAAATATCACAAGGCTCTTCTTGTTTAATTAATAACGACCTATCAAAAACTAGTTTTGAATACTGATTTTTCATAAAACTTTTCATAGTAAAAGCTTGTAGAATAGTTATAAATCCTAAAATAAGAAGACGTAGCATTTTAAATTTAATAATAAAAAATATTTAAATAATTTTATGAAATATATTTTAATATAATTATTTAAACACTACTAGGTTATAAAAATAATGATGTTGACCAGTGATTTATATAGTCTTTGTCAAAGTTTGGCTATTAGTATTTTTTCAATATTTACTTCATTTTCTTGTGCTTTTGATGATACTTGGAAAGTATTTTATAATCACCATCCTGCTATAACATTAATTGTTGATTATGCTCTATTTTGCATACGTTACGTGCATTCTATTTTATATAACTATTATACTTTTCCATTTCAAAATAACTGGGTTGCTTTCGTGCATATTGATAATGTTGGTTACGGTTTACACCTTATCAGTTATTTAGATCAATCATTTTATAATTTTAATGAAACAGAATTAAAAAATTTAAATTATATAAATTATTTTATTGAAACAAAAAGTAAATTTTACGATACAAAAAATTATAGTTTAATATTTTTAAAAATAAATGATTATCAAATTATTCGCAATAAATATTTACCAAATATTGGTGAAAAAACAAAAGAAGTAAAAAATCCATTTCTACAAATTTCTTACCATCATCCAAACATGGAGACATCTATTGATTTAAATTTAGATAAATCCTATTTTATTAAAAATAATGAACTCTTAAGTGCTTGTTTTATTTTAATGATTTTAAGTTATCAATCTCAACCATTTATTTTTGATTATAAATACACAATTAAAATAATGGATAACGATATAAATGAAATTAAATTAGAAGACGGTCAGTTTATTAGATTGCTTGATAAAGGATATGAAATTGTAACAATAAAAAAATAAAGCATATAAAGTTTTTTATTAATATATACTATAAGCGTAAGCTAAATGGATTCTGCATGTATTCCATCTTCTTTTCATTCTTTAGCTGGTAAATGGAATTTATATTACCATTTACCACAAGATAATAACTGGAGTTTATCTAGTTATACAGTTTTAATGGGTTCAATTAACAAAGTAGAAAGTGTCGTAGGTTTAAACGAAAAAATTCCTGAAAATGTGATTAAAAACTGTATGTTATTCGTTATGAGAGAAGGCATTACACCTATGTGGGAAGATACCAAAAACAGACACGGAGGCTGTTTTTCGTATAAGGTTACAAATAAATATGTTCCTGAAGTATGGAAAAAACTTTTTTCTTTGTTATGTGGTGAATCTCTAACTGTAAAAGAAGAACATTCTCAACTTGTTAATGGAATTACTATTTCCCCAAAAAAAAATTTTTGTATTATCAAAATTTGGATGAGCACATCAGAACATCAAGACCCAAATATAATTGTAAATATTCATAACTTATCAAAACAAGGTTGTTTATTTAAAAAGCATGAACCCGAATTTTAAAAGGCGCGAAGTTTATTGATAAATATATAAAATTTTACATTTGGTTTAAGAATCCTCGGTAAACTATGTATAGGTCCATTTTTTAAAAAAGATATATGTTTTAATACATTCTTATAATTATTTTTTTGTTTAATTTTTTCCAATAATTCAATTAAACAAATTTTATAATTTATTTTTGTTATATCATTAAATGAATGAATATAATCTACAACCTCTCTTGGTAAACAAATCATTATATTAAATAATTGATAAAACTTTCATATTATTTTTAAATAAAAAATATGAAAATTGAGAATCGCCTAATAGCTGCATTAAATCAAGAAATAGAATTCAAAATCGGTCAAAACGCAAATGATAATTTTGACATTATTGACTCCTCCAATCCTTCTGATCTATGGTTTCATTTGTCTGGTGAATCTTCTTCTCACGTTATTGCTTCTTTACCAGTTAATCAGAAATTAGATAAAAAACAAAAAAGACAAATTATTACACAAGGCGCTTTATTATGTAAGCAACATAGTAAACATAAATCTTTACCAAAAACAAATATTATTTATACTGAAATAAAAAATATTGAAAAAACAAATATTCCAGGTTCAGTTAATGTTACAAATCAAAAAACTATTTCCATTTAATCATACTTTTTAAAATTATCATTTAATGCCTTGGCTTGAGCTACATTTCTTGCTTCAATATCTGCTTGATTCATTTTTTGTTGTAAAGCAATCTTTTTTAACTTGTTATCATGCTCACTATTTTTACTATTAATTAAACTTGTTGTCTTTTTTTCTATATCTTTAAAATTCTTTTCTGCAGTTGTTTTAGTCATATAATTTTTAAATTTAGAATATAGACTTTTATCTTCGTCTTTTGAATTCTTATCTACTTCATTTACTTTTTTCTCAAGTCTAGCTACATCACCTTTTAATTCACTTATACTATCACCTTCTAAACGACTTACCTGTTTAGGTTCTGAACTTTTCTGTATTTCTATTTTCGGTATTCTCGGTTCTGAACTTTTCTGTCTTTCTATTTTCGCAACTTTGTTTTTCAGATTTTTAAATTTTAATGGTTCAATAATCATAGAAGACTCTAATCCTTCATATGGAATACCATCAAATGAAAATCCATCTATTTGTTTTTCTTCTGTTTTTTCTTCATTTTCTTCATTTTCTTCGTTTGATGATGCTGAATATCCGGAATAGTATGCAGTAGCGCCTACTATTATAATTAACAATACAATTATCAAAATTTTTAACATAATATAAATTAACTGCAGAATTTAACTTGGAGGTAAAGGTGCTAAACATAATTTAATTTCGCCTAAAGATGCAACATCATATTTGACAATTAAAGGTAAATCGTTTCCAAGATACATTTCTAAATGCGTACATAAAGGAGTGCATTTTATAAAATGACTAAGACTCTTTAATGAAAATTCTCCTTGAATAATAACTGACGCATCAGACTTTTGTATAAAATTCATATATCCATCTGATTCTGACCTAAATATACGACTACTGGCAAATGAACCATCACAAGAAAATATTAAATCATTACCTACTGATTTTATTTCAATTCTATCTGAAATACCATTCAAATCACGAATAATCTTTTGAAAATCAGAAGCCGGCAAATTAATAACGGTTGAATACTCAACATCCGGCACAACTAACTCATCCATATCAGGCTCAATTAATCTCAATTTTTGACTATAACACTGCTTTATATCTCCATTATCATATTGTAAACCTAAAAAGGAAACAATTCCATCATGATAATCTCCTTTGTCAATATACATAGAAAGAGTATCATCATTTGACATCGTTGATATAACCTTAAACAAATGCAAAGTATTAGCACACACAATAATTTTGTCTGGGTCACAATCATACTTTTCAAATTTTTGTGATTTTAAATTCACATTTACTAATATTGTGTGAGTTTTATCAAAATTAATAATTTTCATTCCCTCCTTGGTAAAGGTAATAGTTGCATCAGTTAATATATCTTTTATTGCTGTTATCATATTCCTTATTGGTTGAATTTGCACCGTTTTGATCGTCAACACATTATTATCTTCGTTCATTTTCAATTATACTTGTTAAATTGGAATGTTTTTATATTTTAATTTTTAAAATATATATTTACAATCAACCAATATTTTATTTAGGGAACTTTAAATCTTTATTTCCAATCATAAAAAATGTTTGTTTATATTATAAATGGCTACACAATTGAATACAACTAATCATGATGCTTTGAATACTGAGATGACAAATCACTTTAGATCTGGAACTTGTTGTGGTGTAAAAATTAGTATTTATACTGACGCTGAAGCTACTGCATTAGCTACAGATAGTAATGGTGCTATTGAAAATAGAAAAATCTCTCAAATATTAAAAACAGCCTCTTATGTAAATCCAACCACTAATCAAACAGTAAAAGCTAATGTAAAAATTGTTTTTGCTGATGGAACTACACTTACTGCTGTTGATGATATTGATACTTATTACTATAAGTTATCTGCTGAAGCTTTCGCTCACCGTTCATTTTAATTTCTTATAAATAATATTTTCATTATTATTAAATATTATTTTATACTTTCTTTATTCTATATTTACCATCTTGTCCTATTAATTTACCTACTAACAACATCTCGCCATTATTTTGTAAGTTTGCCTGATAACTTTCATAATCATATAGTTCCCTTGTTTCTTCATTTAGAGCATAATCTATTTTATTTATGGTTACTATTATCGGCGTCCAGTTTATTTTTTTTACTTCATTTTGCTCTTTATTTACCATATCTTCTTGTAAATTTGGATATGATGAAAATTGATTTGACTCAACCTTACCATAGCCATAACAAACTAAACTTTCCTCCTTATGTCCCTCCTTATAAAGAGAGCAATCTATTGCAGACTCTTTAATTGATGTTAACAATTGTTGATTTATTTTTTGCTTTATATTAGCAATTTCAAATAAAGTCTGATCTGTAGAAAATACTGTCTTTTTATCTAATTTACTAACATCTCTTATCATTAATTCAACATTATTTTTATCAGTTTTCTGACTTTGACTTAACACCGTCATATATAAAAATACTTTTACGTTTCTTTTTTCTTCTGGTAAATCCTGATGACTACAAATTCTTCTTGCTCTTCCTACTACTTGCTCCAAACGCACATTATGCCAGTATGGCTCCATTATATGAACGAATCTAGTATTTTTTAAGTTAATTCCCTCTGCCCCTGATGCTGTAATCATCATTAACTTGATTATTTCTCCATTATTATTATTTGATGCAACCTTTCTAAGCTTTTCAGCTATTTCTAAAGGAATATAATCCCAATTTCCATTATAAGCATTACGAATGATTTCTTTTTCTTCTGCTGTTTCTGTTCCTGTATATAACACAAATTTAGGTTTATTATCTAATTCTTCTTCATCCAATACATAAGTGTTTCCGCTTTTTCTAATTTTAAATTCGCTGAAACCGTTAGCTAAAAGAATTAAACGAAATACACCTACTCCATATACAGTTCTAAAATGACTATACATTAGATGTAATCCATCATTCTCAGGTGACTGTATATTTTGTAACATTCTTAACATTTTGGGACTTGTTTCTAATAATTTTTCTTTTACTAAATATTCCTTTTCACCATCCCTTTCTTTGTTTATTACCTCCAACGCTTTCTTTACAAACTCTGGTTTATTAAAATATTCATCAAATACATCTTCTTCTAATTCTTCTTGGTCTACATCCTGTTTTATCAAATCCTTTACTTCATAAGGAAATACATAATTACAATATGCTCTTGAAAATACTCTATATGTGCTTGCTACACCAAAAATATCTTGTGTATCATCATTCCCCCTTTTCATCCTTTTAGCTTTATTAATTTTTTCCGTTTTATCTGCCTCAAGCTTTCTCATTTTTTCATATACACTAAATTGATAAGGAGAAAACTCTACTTCTTCTATAAAATAAGGTTCATCCTTTTCTGTTTTAATTAATGTAGGTAATAATCCTTCCTGAGCGCTTCTAAAATAAGATGTTAATCCTAATATTCTCTTCTTAAATGTATTTATATTCTTAATTTGTGCCGTCTCTACATTAATAAAGTCATTTATAAAATCATCAGTTTTATCAGGCAAGCACTGATATTTATTTGGAATTATATTTTTTTCATCTATATCCAACTTATCTTTTTTCAAGATTTTAACTACATTATCTATGAATTCTTGATTAGTAATGTTTCCTGCTTCATCTAATTTTACACCATTATATCTGTCCATAACTTCTCCAGCTCCTCCTGTATATGGTTGTAAATCTCTTTCTTCTACATCATCAAACATTTCTTCAAGATTTTCTTTTTGATATAAAATTGGTTCCGCAATAGGATATTTCTTTTCTGTTTTTCTTTTCTTTTTTCCTCCCTTTTTCTTTGTTTGTCCTTTCAAAGCTCCTCTTTTTTTAGTATTAATAAATCCAAATGGGTTTCTTGTTATTTCTAATATATTATTACTGTATTCCACATAATCAAAATTTTTCATATTATTTTTATCTAACAACTGCATTATATATTCTTTATTTACTTTACCTTCTCTTGAGCGTTTTAAAGGTATAGAATAAGAAGTAATGTTGCCTCTTAAAATATTATACATTACCCCAAGCTCGTTAGGATAATTAATTAATGGTGTTCCAGATAGTAAAATAATTTTTGCATTTTCAGCATTTAATAAATAATTATATAATTGAATGGATAATGGCTTTTTATCTTTAGCTTTTACTGTCAACTTGTTTACAATTCTGCTTACAAAATTATGAGCTTCGTCAATTAATACTACACTATTATCAAATGGATTACGACTTCCATTTCCAGTAATTAAATCCAATCTGGCTTGATTTAACCCATTATAATTGATATCAAAATATTTACTTCTTATCATTTCATTTAATTGTGTGTCAATTGCTAATTGGTCTGTGGTATTCAATTCTGTAAAGTTTGATTCTTTGTTTATATTTACTAACCACGCTCCTCTCTTTTTTTCTATAAAATCTGGACTTAAATTTAATGCCCTTGATAACACCTTTACATACTCAGGACTACCTTCTATAGATACAAATTCCCAATATTGATTCTTTTTATATAATTCATCGCCACATTTTTTCATTTCACTAAAAAAATTCATCTTTAATGATGCAGGTGTCATTACAAACACTCTCTTATTTGATTTCATACCTTCTGCCATAGCAATAGAAGTGCACGTTTTTCCAGAACCTAATCCATGATATATTAATAGACCACGATATGGCGTATATAAATTTAAATAGTCACGCACAACCTTTTGATGTGTTAATAAATCAAATCTACTTGATGAACCTGTCAAATCACAAGATGCAATCGTTTTGTTATCCTTTATTTCATCTTTAAAAGGTAAAAATAAATTATTTAATTTTTGTAAAAATATTCTTCGGTTATGCATATAATATGTTGGTGCCTTTACAATTATCTTTTCTCTTTCTCCTGGTAATCTTGGCTTAATATTTTCATCTCCTAACATATACTTATCTTTTTCATTTGATTTTTCTGGTTCTATGCTTTCGTCTTTTTCTAACTCTTGAGCTACACGGTTAATACTATCTTCGCTTTCTTCTAATTCTTCTTGAGCTTGAATAGACTCCATTTCTTCTTCTGGTTCATCAGTCTCATCTTCGGGCTCTTCTTTTTCTTCTTCTGGTTCCTTGGTTTCATCCTCGGGCTCTTCTTTTTCTTCTTCTGGTTCTTTGGTTTCTTCCCTAGCCTCCTCCTTTTCTTCAGGTTCTTTTATTTCTTCTATTTGTTTTGTCTTTTTTAATGGTTTCACTATTTCATCAATTTCTTCTTCCTTTTCCTCTTCTGCTTCTTCTGGTTCTGGTTCTTTTACTTCTTCAAAATTATCATTTGGAATAACTATTTTACGACTTGTAATTTTTGGACCTTTTTCTTCTCTATATTGATTTTCTTCTGGCACTATTAATTCATTTTTTATACCTACTGGTCTTTTTAAGTTTTCCAATATTCGTTTACGGTCCACATTTCCTTTATTTCTTCTATCTATTATATTCATTTTCGGCTTCTCCTTATCCCCTTCATCTTCTACTTTCTTATTTATCTTTATTTTAAAACCTGTATTTTCAGCTGGAGTAGGACGAGCTGCTAATTTTACTAAAGGTTGAATTAATGTCTCCATATTATATTATATTGTTATATATTTAATCTAATCATAAAAAATTGAATAAAGTAAACTTAAATTCTGAAATTAACAAAGAAAAATGATTGTTTATCAAATTGAGAACATTATACAAGGGTCTATTATAAAAAGACCATCAGCATTCTGTAAAACTCCATATGTTGCAGACGTTTTATTAGAAAATCAAGAACAAATTTTCGGTCACAGTCCCTCTCTTGGTTGTTGTGGACTTGCTGATAAAGAAGCAACTGTCCTTTTATCAAAAGTTGAAAGCAAAAAAACAGTTTGCTCTCACCGTGTTGAAATTTCCGTTTTTGAAGAACAAGGACAAACCGTCTATATTGGAATCAATCCAAAACTCGCTGAATATATCGCTTACTCTTGTCTTGAAAAAAATTGCTTACCCTTTTTAAAAAACGTTCAATCCTTTAAAAAAGAAGTTTCCTATTTAAATTCGCGTTTTGATTTTTCCGGAATTGATGAAAATGGTAAAACATTTTATATGGAAATAAAAAATGTTCCACTTGCTGATTATGTTGACCTTCCAAAAAAAGAAAGAAAAAAACATCTTGATTATATTCAATCTTGTCAAATAAATGAAAAAATATCCTATTTTCCAGATGGATATAGAAAAAATAAAAAAGAAGTTGTTAGTCCTCGTGCATTAAAGCATATTACTGAATTAGAACAAATTGCCTTGAATACTGATTATCGTGCAATTCTTTGTTTTGTTATACAAAGAACAGATGTAAAACAGTTTCAACCGTCTAATTTGGATATCATTTATAAAGAAGCAGTTCAGAGAGCATACATTAATGGAGTAGAAATAAGAGTATTGCAAGTAGAATGGTCTAAACACGGACAAGCTACATATATTGAAAAACAACTACCTATTGTATTATTTGAAACAGAAGGACCTCATCAATTACTTGATATTCAAACATAAACAATTTCACTCTTAAAAAGCTTGCATAATCTCCTCATATAATACTTAAACCCTTTTTTATTTTTTTTTATATATGGTATTTCCATTACTGATAACATACGATTTTCTTCTTTAGACCACTTCATTCCTCCTATATACTAAAATAAATAAATGTTTATATTCATCAATTATTTATATCAAAAAGTATAAAATATAATAATAATGTATAATGCCTAAAAATTTGTGTTTAGGAAAAAAGACCGCAACTCCCAATAAATGTAAGAAAGTTAAAGGATGCAAAGTTGCAAAAGGAACAAAAAGAACCTTTTGCAGAAAGATTAAGAATAAGAAAAAGAATACAACAAAAAAGAACAAATCCAAGCGTTAAATATACAGGTTAATATACAATAATTTAAAAGTTTTTTTAAATTATTCTATAAATCATCTAAAGGTAATAAAAAATTCGTCTCGTCAATATAGTTCCAAATATAAATAAAATAGTTGATTAAAAAAAGTTTGGTTTGTTCTAAGTCCATCGTATATTATAATAATATTTTTTAGAATGTTGATAACAAATTAATCGCCTCTTCACACGCTATTTGTTCCGCCTTTTTCTTAATTTTGTGAACTCCTTCTCCCAAAAACACAAGAATTTTACCCTTTTCACACATAAATTGATGAATATCTTCATAATTTCTAAACTGATTTAGCGGTATAGCATCGTGATGTTTTACATTATGTATTGCCTGTCCTAAACATAAATACACACCCATCTTATAGCCAATATCTGCATCGTGAACGTCTATTTCCAAATAATCTGGTGTTACTTTAAACTCTTTTTGAATCTTTACTTGCAAAATATTTTTATAATTATCGTCATTTTTAATCAAATTCATCCAATCTACATGCTTTTCAAATACTTTTTCCAAAAATACTTGCACCATTTGAAATCCAGGGCCTGTTATAAATAAATTGTCAAACCATTTATCGTCATCGTGAATTTTAATTTTATTAAAATCTAAAAACATAGCTCCTATAAACGATTCAAATAAACAACCAAGCTTTTTCATATTTGTTCTTATTTGCTTACTTTCAGCGTGCTTTGACAATATAATCCAATTATGTAATCCCATTTCATAAGCAATTCTACCAATTGACTCATTCTTTACCAGTGCAATCTTCTTTTCTGTCATAAATCCCTCATCCGCTTTAGGAAATCTTCTGTATAACTCATATTTAGTAATGCATTCCAATATACCGTCACCTACAAATTCCAATCTTTCATTTGATTTTGTGTATAAAGGTAAGCAATCATCTGGTTTAGGCATAATCACTATATCATTCTCTTTATTTTCTTCGTCTGGCCTTTTTGTGTAAGACCTATGAATAAATGCTCGTTTATACAACTCATAGTTGTAAATTGGAACATCCACACCATACCTCTTCAAAATAGTTTTAATATCTTCATCTGTTATTTGTTTATTTAGGGGATTATAAGGATCAAAATAATATGTCTCCTTTCCACACTCGTCTTTTTCAATTCTAATATCTTCGTCCATCTTGTTTATACCCTTTTTAGAATATCCTTTATAAATCAATTTTTTAGAAATAAAAAAAAAAATATATTTAGTAATTATATAATGGTATTGAGTACTACTAAAAAAACAGCATCTATTAGCACAATCACCAACCAAAATCAAGGAGGAGGAAACAAGAAGTCTGGCTTACCCAAGCACCTTCGTGACTCCTGGACTTCTATTGCTCTTCACGGACGCACCAACTACGGAACTGAAATGACTATGCCTTTGTCCTCCACTACAAATATTTCTAAGAATATTGGTTCTACCAAGGGTAACGTTTACTTCAAGTTCGCTTAAGATATATATTAGCAAAAAAACAATATAATAAAAGCTATTATATTATTTATTATGAAGATTATTATTGACATTAGAGAACAAAAGCTTTACGAACAGTGTTGGTCTATTATATGTTCTCAAACTACACCATCGTCTATTATTTTAGAAAAAGATACACTTGATATTGGTGACATATTAATTAAAACGGATGATGATTTAGATGTTTTATTAATTGAAAGAAAATCTCTTTCTGACTTAATCTCTTCCATTAAAGATGGAAGATATGAAGAACAGTCCTATAGATTATTAAATAGTTCTAATTTTCCTCCTCATTCAATTATTTATTTGCTAGAAGGTAGATTATTTGATATTAAATCACCCGTTGAAAAAAAAACAATTTACTCTGCTATGACTTCTTTGCAATTTTTTAAAGGGTTCTCTATACAAAGAACAAGCACTATACGTGAAACTGCTGAATATATTTTATATATTTCAGAAAAAATTGAAAGAGATTTCGCCAAAGGAAAAATTCCCTATTATTTAACCCAACCTTTTCAAAAAATCTTTAAGAAAAAGGAAAGTTCTGATGGAGAAGATTCTCAAACTTCTGATACTGAAAATACTATCGTCCCTGATACTGTATTAAACTATGCAAATGTTGTTAAGAAAACAAAAAAAGAGAACATTACTCCTGAAAATATTGGAGAAATCTTATTATGCCAAATTCCTGGTATTAGTTCTACTACTGCTATTGCTATTATGAAAGATTTTCCTGATTTTTCCAGTTTTTATCAAGAATTAACTACTAATCCTGATTTTTTACAAAATATTCAATATGACAGCAAGGGAAAACTAAGAAAAATAAACAAAAATTGTATTGAAAATATTAAAAAATATTTATTGAAAGCCGATTAGTAAAACTTTGCAATATGCGCTTCATAAGTTTGTTCTACTTCATTTTTTAACATCGCTCTTCCTTTTATTCCAAAATGATTCGGTTTAATATACTTATTTTTAATTGTCAACTCTATATACTTATGTGGAGCAACGCCTATATAACATACATATAATTTTGGTTTGTTATTTAATACACGCATACTTGCTATTATTCCATTAAATAAATATTCTTCATCCTTTTTATAAAAATAACAATTTGGGAAAAACATACCATTTTTCATATTCCAATATCCATATCTCCTCATTTGTTCGTCATAATTTAAATTATCAAATGTTTTCTTTCGTGCTTCAGCATATATAGAACAATCTGTCTCTTTATTTATTATTCTTTGCACGTTTACACCATTTATACACGCTTCATACAAATGAACCCACTTACGATAAGAGCTTGATACATTTTTCACAGTTGAATCCCAAAATGCACGAGGATAATGTGCCTTTTGATATGCTAATTTATATACCAACTGTGCGTATGAATATGAATGGGATTTACAAAAACTATATAATCTCAAATTCTTCAATTGTTCTTCTAACTCTATTCTTTTTGCCAAATCTAACTTATTGACAAGAGATTTATATTGCTCTTCTTCCTCTTCTTCCCAACTATTTTTAGATATATTTCTACGAAATTTATCTGCTAACCCCTCATCAATACCTAAATAATTCATTAATAATGTAATTGCATCATCATCAAATATAAACTTCGTTCCATAATCTATATCATTTACCTCCTTTCTTGTATCTTTTGCAGCTGGACGAATAATAGCTAAGCAAACAGCTAAATCACTAATTGTTTTTGGCTTTAACATCAATAATGCTTTTCTCATTAAAGGAGACTCTGCCAAAGTTATTCCAATATTATCTCCAGATTGTAACATTTGATACGTTTTTTCATCGTAAGGACAATCACTAAAATCTATATTTCTCCCTACTATTCCCATTAATTGACTTATTCCACGGCTTGATAATATATCTATTTTAAAATTCTTTGTATTTGCAACATCTCTCTTATCATATATAATTTGACTTAGGGTTTTCTTATTTAATTGTAATTCTTCTGGCACTCCTTCGTGGAAAAACACAATCCCTCCACAGTGCAACGAGTAATGACGAAATGTATTTTCTAATTCTGCTTGATGCTTAAATACCTGCTTTTGCTTCTCTTTTGATAGACTTGCTATAAATTCGTGCAACTCCTCTTTTGGTATTTGCTTATTTATTCCTACCTTTCTTAATCCTTCCCGCAAAGCTGATTTCTCGTGCCAGTGAACATGATTACTTATTCTTGCTACTTGATTCGGCCACTCTAATTCTAATTGTAGAAATACCTCATCTCTTAAATAATGTGGAAAATCAAAATCAATATCTGGCAAATTACTACGATACTCATTTAAAAACCTTGCAAAACTGATATTATGTTCTACCGGATCTACATTACTTATACCTAATAAGTAACAAACCAAAGATGAACCACAAGACCCTCTTGTTACGTGAGGTATAAAATCTGTCATCTCTAAAATTTCTACTGCACGAACTAAATAACTTTCCAAATTCTTTTCTTTAATCATATTTAATTCATAATTCAATCGTTGCAAATACACTTTATCCATAGGACAACTCTTAACAAATTTATCCACAATATTTTGTATGTTACTTTCTTTTAATTTTTTCAATACTAACGACTTCTGTTTTAACAATAATTCATGTTCCAATATCGGTTTGTTATTTATTCTTATTTCACTATAATGATAATCCCAAGGAAAATTTACATTTGCACTTAAATATTCATTCATTCTATCACAAATTTTTATACAACTTGATGCTTTCAAATCTAATATTAAACCAAATTTCTTCTGATTTAATTTGTCCTTTCTTAACACTCGTCCAATACACTGAACAAACGTTTTCGGAGTTCTATTTTCTACCTTATCTAAAAATATACATCCATCTAAATTTTTAATATCAGACCCCTCACGATGCTTACAAGCACAAAACAAGATTGCATTTTTCTCCTTTTCTGCATAGAAACTAAACTCTTCATTTGAATTAACACTCGTATCAGTATACACATCAAAATTCTTAAACTCTTTCTTCCATAATTCTGCCAACTCATTACACTTCTCTATAATTCCACACCATACTATTAGTTTCTTATATACCAAGTCTCTAATGTTTTTTTTACATATTTCTAAAAAGTCCTTGTCTTCTAACGTATGAATACTCTCTACCCATTTTATTTTAGGCGGAACAATTATATCATCACAATACGCATCATAAATTGTATATTGACTTAGTATCCTATCATATGGTGCATACTCCAAACAGGGTGTTGCTGAAAAACCTAAACAAGATACATTATTATTTTTGGATAACACAGAATCATAAAACTCCTGCGTCGTGTTATTTTGAATAGAATGACACTCATCATGAATTATCAAATCTATATTCATTTTTATTTTTTCATACTTCTTTTGAGAGACTAAAAATTGACGATTTATAATCAATAATATTGGTTTTTTCCAAAATGTTGCACTATTTACCTTTTGATACCAATCGTTTGGCTTATTTTCTGTATAATCTATCACTAAAAATTTCTTTAAAACCACATCATATCCCTTTTCTTTCAACGTGCTTCTATGAAATTGCTCTATTAAAATAGACTTTTGCTCACATAACCAAAGTATATTTCTGTTTTCATATTTTTTATTGTATTCTAATATTAACTCTAATGCTATCCAAGATTTCCCAGTTCCTGTTGCATGAAAATGAACTCCCGAGCTAAAATCGTTGTTTTTAGAACATTCTACTGCTATTTGTTGATTCTTTCTTAGTAAATTCATTTTCTTTTTTCTTCTCTTGGAATAAATCTTTATTTCAATTTTTTAAATCTATTTATTATTTATTATGAATGATTCTGAACTAACAATTGAAAATTTATTTCTACAACCGCTTCAAAAACCTTTTTCTTATAATTTAAAACTTGGCGATAATGAAGCTTTTACAGCTGAAAATGTATTCGAGCACGTAAAAAAAATATTTGTAAACGGACTTTTGTATATGACAGAAGACAAATGTTTAGAGAATGAAGACGGGAAAACTATACTTATAAATAAAGTTACAAAACAAGAAATTGAAAAAGTAAATAAATATATGCTAAGTGTTGGTATTGAGATTGTCTATAAAGAAATGGATGCTAATGATAAAGATTATTACTTAAGAGGATTATTATATGAACTTGAAAAAAAAGATTATATCAAAATTAGTGCTACTATTGATTGGAAAACTCAATTTATTCAAACTGTTAATTTAAATGTTGATCAGAAAAATTATGAAAATTTGATGACTATATGTAAAAAACATCCAGAAGCTAATTATTTTTTAAACTTATACAAACCTGAAAATATGAAAGACTATACTATTAAATATATTAAAACTGAAGACCCGGGAATACTACACGTTATTTATTTTAAACCTGCTGATTTAAAAGATTATCATTACGAACATAAATACTATGATAATCTTGAAAAACACGTCCGTTAATAAGAGTCATAGCCATTTGCATACCAAGGATTTTCTTGATAATCTTCTTCATAATCTTCTTCCTCATACTCTTCTTCCTCATACTCTTCTTCTGCCTCAGGGGTTAATTCTGGTATTATCTCTTTTATTCCTTCTTTATTTTGATACCACTTTCTCCTATTTTCATAAATATGTTCCGCACAATTTAAACAATAACCCATATGAACGTTTTCACCCCAAAAATTTTTTTCTGTGGCGTAGCATATACAATTTTCACAATAAATACCTGTCCCTGCTTTATTTTTCATAGCCCATATTAACGGAAAACTCTTATGATAATGAGTTCCCAAATAAGTATAATATTTCGTGTTATGAATAAACATTTTTTTTCATTAATATTTTCATACACTTCTGAAAATATCAATTTTTTATTTAACAAAAGAAATCCGGCATTAAATCTTTCTCTTTTACATCTTTATTTACTCTATAATGCTCTACGTCTTTATCTAAAGAAACTAATACCTCGTCGTCTATAAAGTTTTTTCCATTACATACTTTCGGGTCACTTTGGAATATATGACAAGCGGCATCTCCCATTATATCTGGAGTTCTTGAAATATTTAACATTTCTTCTCCTCCCAATAAATTTCTGACAGGAGCCGTGTTTATTGTTGTTCGGGGCCATAAAGTATTTATACCTATATTTGGAAATTCCTTATTCCAAAACTTCGCCATTAATGACATATTAAATTTTGACATACTATAATACAAATTTGGCACCCACCATTCATCTGTATTTAACATTTCAATTGGAGGAGAAATCACTAACATATGCCCTTCTTTATTATAATTCATATGCTGCAAACATTTCTGTCCGAACAAATATGTTCCATTTATATTTACACTACTCATTAAATTTACTTCCTTTTCTGTTTGATTTAATGTATTATTTAAACATAAAGCACTTGCATTCAATACTACACCATCTATTTTTCCAGTTATATCTAATGTATCTTCCACTACCTTATCTATTTCTTCTTTATTTCTTATATCACAAACCATTCCAAATACTTCTGAACTTGGATAAATTATATTTCCTCTTAACTTAGCTGCTGCTGTAAATATAGTTTCTTCCAATCTTGGATGAGGAACACTTGTTTTACCTATAATGACTACATTTGCTCCCTTTTTTAATAACTTTTCTGCTATATTAAACCCTATTCCTCTTGTGCCACCCGATACAATATACGTTTTATTTTGTAACGTATCTTTTATCGGTTTCAAACTTCGGTCTTTTTTTATTGACTTCATTACAAATCCATAATTTTGCCTTAGCATTTACTCATTATATGCTGTTTTATTTAATATATATTTAAAATAAATATTAAATTACAAAAAATCTTTAGGAGGACCATTAGGATGCTCTATTTCCTTAAAAAAGGTTCCTTTTGGGTTAAATAAAGTGGGTTTGGTTAATTCTCTCTTCTCATATTTACCAGTATCTACCATCTGTTGCGTATATGTTATTCCAGCCCAATTCTTATCCATAGGATTATCACTTATTTTTCTTTTGCTTGTCATATCGTGAACTGCATCTATTTCTGTATAATCTCCAATATGTAATCCCATAGGGTCAAAACTGGGATACATTTCTGTGTTATATGGAGGTCTATCTCTGCTTGCATCAAGTCTTGGAGTAACTTTTTCATGGTCTATAAAATCAGTTGGTAAACCTCCTTCCTGATCAAAAGGATTTTTTCTTACACGATATACATTCTTTCCCTGTGCATTTGTTTCTTGTTGCAAAAATAATATAGGGCATTTTTTCCCTTTCTTTCTTTCTCCCTCCAAATAATTTATATATTCATCTAAATTAAAAAATGGAATTGGATTGTTTTTACCTGTTGGTAATTTAGTATTATAAAGCAATAATACATTATTTTCTTTTACTAATAAATCAGGACAATCTGATGTTTCCATATTTTCTCTTTGAGCGAATGACTCATGGAACATAGTAACATAAAGACCAAATAAAAATATAATAATTAGAAATAACAAAAATAAACTTCTTATTTTAGTCATATTATATATTATTATAGGATATTAAATTTAAAAATCAAAATCTACCTTTAATGTATATGCCAAGTAAAATTAAAACTCTTCGTAAAAAATCCAAAACTCCTAAAAATAAACCTTCTAAAGCATCAAAACGTAGAAAGTCTACTAAAAAAACTAAAAAAAGACTCCCCTCCAAACCTAAACACGATAAACTTCATCAAACCATTTTAGAAAAAGTTTCTGAAAAACCTAAAGTTATACTTGTTCTCGTTTTTGCCGAATGGTGCGGCCACTGTCAACACTTAAAGCCTACTTGGAAAGAAATGAAAGAGGAAATTTTATTAAAACAACCTGACGAGTTTGAATTTAAAGAAATTGAAGACGTTCATCAGCCTATTGAACTTGAGGAATTAAGAAGACAATTTTTAAATAATGATGAAACTATTGAAGTAAATGGATATCCCACTATTGGTGGAATTAAAAATGGTAAATATTATTCATACAGCGAACCTACCAGAAATAAAGAAGACTTGATGAACTTTGCTAATAAACTACAATCTAACTATTTTGATTAAATTAATAATTTATATAAATAACATAAATAATTAATACTACTTTAATTATTTATACACTTTATGACTGAAGTAGAACAAAACCAATCATTAACAAGCGTTAATAGCACATCTAATCCTGAAAATTGTAATATTTTTAGAAAAAAACTCATAAATTTGTCGGATGAATTAGAAAATAAATACGAAACTACAACAATTAAAACATTAACCAATATCGGAAATAATAAACTTTTAGATGAAGAAACAAATACAATCTACAATGTTGATAATCGAAACTCAAAATTTGTTGATTTTTCTAAAAATACTTGTTTTTATATTGACTCCAGTAATAACTTAGTTCAAAATAAAATTAAATCCTCTATTAAACAAAAAGTTGATGATTTATACAATAAAACTTGCACTCAAAGCTCTCATTTACCACTATTTAATAGTTTAATAGATGACAAATATGTTAGAATATTTGAAAATGCACTTGACAAGGACCTTTGTAATGAACTGATACAATATTTTGAAGAAAATAAACTACACCAAGGAATTGGTAATACTATTGGAAATACAAATGCCAAGTTCACTTCTGAAATTCATCTTAATACTATGTGTAATCCGTCACTAGGACCAGAGCTTGTAAATCAAACCCAAATACTAGACACCGCACTATATACAAGTTTAAAAAAAGGAATACAGCAATATAGAGATTTCTTATCAACCAACTGTAAGACATTACCACAGGTTTTTTTTGGAAATAATATTACAGACTCAGGATATCAAATTCAAAAATATAATAAAAATGAAGGTTATTATTTATGGCACGATGACTCATCTATTTATAAAGATCAAAAAAACATTTATATAAGAGGGTTGACTTATATATGGTATTTAAATGATTTTAATGAAAATGAAGGAGGTGAAACCTTATTTGATAATTTCAAAATTAGACCTAAACAAGGTAATTTACTCTTATTTCCATCTTCTTGGACCTATCAACACTGTGGTAGTATGCCAATTAATAAAGATAAATATATTGTTACTGGCTGGGTTGAAGCTGTAGTCGACCCTATAAACCTTAAAATGAAACCATATTAATATTTTATATAAGCAATAACCTCATTATGTAGTGGTATTATAGATGTCGCTGAAGAACCACTACCTGCCGTTGTGGATATAAAAGCTATCTCGGCATTTGTATAATCCGTAGCAGTTACTGCATTAGGGGAATGCAGACCTGCAGCTTCCATATGATGATCATCAGCGTCTGGCATGCTAGGGCCTTGACCGTTAAAATCGTCGTTCCAAAACTGATGACCATAACTGGTATAATAATATTGATGGTCGTGTCCTGGTGTTGTAAATGAATGAGTATGAGACGGTATGTTATTACTTGATATATTAATTGTATTACCACCAACGTAATTATGCCCTAAAGTCAAACTCGAATCACCACCCATTAAAAAGCGGCCATCATAATTAGGAACCTGAAATGTTGTATTTCCACCTCCAGCACCAAAAGATGTTCCAATTGCTGCATATAACCTACTGTAAGTTGACCTAAAATAGGAAGAACCATTACACAGTAAATATCCATCAGGGGGATTTTGGGTATTAGAAGTAGCGGGCCTAAATATTATTGAACCCACAGGCATTAAAATTCCTGTTGCAGAATTATTTGCACTTTCTGTATATTTTTCTATGTAATCTTCATTATCAACAAAATTACTCATAATATAAATATTAAAATGTAATTATATTATGTCTTTATAAAAAAAATCACCTTTGCTGACGAAGGTGTTATGTCTATAGGGTCAACAGAGGTTGTTGTTGTTCCTCCGCTAGTCATAGAAACTCCATCCCTCCAAGCAGTTTTTACAGGCCAAACATGTGATGAATCTGCACCCATACCTGTGTGTTGTTTCTTATAAAAATTATAAGTTCCTCCTACTCCATTAAGATCATCATTATAAATTTGGACGGTATGTATGTGAGCTTTCATAGTATACATGTGACGATGTTTTGGAATTTGATTTTGTGTTAAAGTTACTGAGTTTGAACCTCCTGTAGCTCCTATATTTGCAGAACTATTGGAGGTGGGGTAAGGTATGCGATTTTCTAAATTCGGCACTCGAAAATTGCCAGACAGAGCTTCACCGCCGGTGTTATATCGTGTACCTATAACTTCATAAAGATCACTATATGTACTCATGGAAAGTTGATCACCATTACACGGATACCAAGCCTCTTGTAAATATTTATTTTTTGTGGCTGATCCATATAGATTTGCGTCTAATATTGGAATAATACTCCCTGTAGGAAGTGTTGCATCAGGATATAATTCGGCAGCAGAAGTACCTGAGGTTGTCATATATTTGTTACTCTATTTTATTTTTATATTAATTTTTATATTAAAATAAAAATAATAAATGAATTTCTAGGTTTGATCTCCCATTTTTATAATTATCATCAATTTTAAATAAGGTGGGTCTAAAGTTACAGCATCGGTATTATTATTGCCTATATAATTTGTATAGCCATTTGAATACGCATTTCCAAAATAATTTTTTCCATTTGAATCTGATTGCCATCCTGCATTACCTATAGTTCTATACTCTGGATATCCACCATGAACTGGGTCGTCGTAAAATTGCCATTTATTATTTGCCGGTTCATTATCTAAATTATGATTATGATTCCAATAAACAGAATTATGATTATGGGATGGCGCATATTGAATAGTCGTAGTGTTGCTGCCACCTGTTGTTGCGGATGTTGCGGTTGTGCTACACCTAAGAAATCCGTTGTCATCATAATCTGGATACTTTGGTTGTGTAAAAGAGATTCCTTGAGAGTATCCTAATACATTAAACAAATCTGCATACCCAGAGGCTATAAAAGAACCACCGTTACATACCCTCCATCCATCAGGAATAACTGTTCCGGCAAAAAAAACTACGGTTCCAACCGGCACATCTGCTGGCATACTTTCTACATTATATTTACCACTCATTTATATTTATAATTTATATAAAAAATTGATATATTTACCTTATTTTTACCTAAATTATATAAAACTTACTTAACTGTAACAATATGAAGAAAAGAGTCGTTAATAAAAGCTTTCGTGTTTTTGACTTCCATACATACGATGGATGTGTTAATGAAAATAGCGCAAGTGATGACAGTTCATCAGAAGAACAAAGTAACGGTTCTTCTGAAAATGATGGATTTATTATTCAAATGTTTGGCATTAATGAAAATGGTGACACTTGTTGTTTATATGTAAAAGACTATAAACCATTCTTCT
>MDSZ01066762.1_pt1 | contig 30454 bp, 22 predicted proteins | sample 811201 | NCBI WGS metagenome assembly MDSZ01 (sample SAMN05326647, study PRJNA326480) | marine metagenome | isolation source: seawater | place: Indian Ocean: North | collected 2010 | reverse complement strand
GTGAAACCAAAAACTAAATTGGTTTGTGGCATATCCCCTACGGGTAGATCTTTTAGAGCATAAGAGTATTGATTGTCTGAATCACCATCTCTGTATGTTCCTGTAGCATCACCGGTAAATCTCCAATTACCTAAACCAAGACCAATGTCCATCCTAACCATTTCATGTACTCTTGCAGCAATTTCAATTTCAACGCCAGAATGCGCTTGATTAATCCCAGATAAATATACGATCGTTTGATCACTGCTTTCCGGATCATTGATTGTTCTGGTTTGTATTCTGTCACTCCATTGTGTAGAGTATAAATTGAGTTTAGAAGCCATTGAGCCATCATTAGAATTGAGATTAATTCCAAATTCAAAAGCATTAAACTTCTCATTTGTTGGATCTGTTGCCATTTTTGCATCCCAGTCTTGAATAACCTGGTCAAAAATTGGAGCTTTGTCTATGATACCGAAATTAAACCATAGTTGCGCATTATCATAAAGTTTACCAAATACTGGTATTGCATTAAAAAAGGAAAGACCATCACCAAGATCATACATTAGTCCACCTTTCACCTGCATTGTTGATATTGGATCAGCTTCTATGTATAGTTCACCATCATGACCGCCCATATCATCGCCTGGTCGCTCAACCCAATCAGCGCTACTTCCATCTTTTGACTGAACATATGAATAATCGTAATTCTCAGCCTTTTTGAAGTGATCCCACATTGTGTATTTCACAGTAGTCATACCTGCCATTCCATAAGCAGAGATATTTCCAGAAGAATATTCAGCTTGACCAAAAAGCCCTAACCAATCTACGGTATTCGTAAAATTGTAATCAATTGGATCTCCAAGACCTTTTTGCTGTCCATCAGCATCAAAATCACTATCGGTGTTTACATAGTATTCACCTCCTAATAGATCTCGAATAGTTTTCACATGGTAAATTTGCGCTGATCTCCAATCCAGACCCACTTGAGCCTTCAAGTTGCTATTAATTTTATAGTTCAACTTAGAAAGCGCACCAATCGTAGATTGCCTATTATTACTATTTCTAAGAATACCAATAGATTCTTTATCACCTCTATCAAATTCTCTTTTATATGCATAGGCCATTCCTGCAGGTGCAGAGTTAATAGCGATTAACGCATCCCAATCTCTAACCCATGGCGATGGTCCATAATAAAATTTGTAATTATTTGACTCTGCTGTACCAGCATCACTAACGCCATTAGCATCTTTGGTAGTGATGGTTCCATATGTGCCAGTTCCGCCACCCATTCCACCGGACCAGTACAAACTACTAATGAGGTTCATGTCATTATTAATTGTCCAGTAGTGATTCAAAGCAACCTGCGGTTTGTGAAAGAAATTTTCTCTCTCAGCAAGGTTGTCTGTCTCATGGCGATCCACACCATCTCTGATTGAATACATCTGCCAGTGCTGCCCTCCAGCTGCATCTAGGATTGCCTGAGATTCTTCAGAAATACTAGCTACATTCTGATTAAAATCACGACCAACCTGCATAAACTCTCCGCCATTTTCCTCCAACGCATCTTGGTTGTATCCATCTAAGTCCTTAGCAAAAGCAGCATCGTAAACAGCAATATTCTGTTTGTACAAATTTTGACCATGTCTTTGTGGAGCACCTAGCGCATAGAACTGTAAACGATGAGCATCATTCAAATTATAGCTAGCATCAAAGTAATATGCATATGCATCTGTCCATGTCCCTTGAACGTATCCTTCACCTGTTTTTCTGACGATAGTACCACTAAGTGCGAGTTTGTCGTCCATCATTAGTCCTGAGTGAAAAGATAGTGTACTTTTTAAAAATCCCCACGCGCCGATTTCTTGTTTGAATGATCCTCTACGCTCTTGGGAAGATGGATCTGTGATTATATTCATTGATCCACCAATTGATGGAGTAGCTAGATTTTGAGCGCTTAAACCTTTTTGAACCTGGATAGTGCTAGTAGCATCAGCCAGCCCATCCCAGTTTGACCAATACACCCAACCATTTTCCATATCATTAACAGGGATACCATTTAACATGATAGCTACATTTCTCTGATTAAAACCTCTAACATTTATTCTGGCATCACCAGCCCCTCCACCTTGTCCAGTAGCATAAACGCTAGGAACCATATTTAAGGCCAGAGGTATGTCCCTAGAACCTAATCTAAGATTTAAATCTTTCTTTGTGATATTTGTATAAGCTACTGGAGTATTCTCAGATGCACGGGATGCTAGAACCTCTAATTCACTCATCTCAATAGTAATCTGACTGAGTGTAAAATTAATATTTTCAGAATCAGCATACATCTCCATTTCCTCATAACCGATCATCGAGGCGGTGACCGCTGCACCAGACTCAACTGATTCTATAGTGTAATTTCCATCTTCATCAGTTGCAGTGCCCATTTCTGAGTCATTAACTACCACATTCGCTCCAGCCAGTGGCGCACCGCTAGAAGCATCTGTTACAGTACCAGAAATGGTAATGGTTGATCCAGCTTCATTTCCTACATCACTAAAATCGTCATCTTGTGCATTTGCATATGTAAAGCAAACTGAGACAATTAGAATTTTATTTACAATATTTAAAAATGGATTATGCATCCCTTCTCCCTTCATTTAAGAATTTTTTGTTTAAGATGTTATTTAGATTACTAATTTTAGAAACTTTTCGCAAGTAAACAAAATTAATAAAAAGATTATTTTTTAAAACTCATTATGTCATTTTTATTATCATTAAACCAGTCAATTAAATACACAAAAATAAAACTAAAAATAATACTCAAAAATAGAGTGGCGTACATTATTTCTTTACCATTAGGGTCATTTCTTCTTAAAGGAAGTTCAGGCGTGTCAAGAACCTGAATCATTTTTGACCTTCCAATTTCTTCTATTTGAACCATTTCTAATTCAGTTTTCATAGTAATGTACATTTGTGTTTTTACTTGTAGTTCTCTAAGAAGTCTTTCTTGTGTCAACATTAGATTTGGTGACGAAATAATTTTCCTATTCCTCTCTCTAAATTCTTTTAAATTATTTTCTGATCTTTCTAATTCATTAGAAACTTCTTCAATGCGTTTTTCAATAAAATTTTTCTTTTCCTTCAAATTTGAATTCTTAAAATCCTCGATTACTAGGCCCAAGCTGACTAATAATGAGTCTGCTATATTTTTTGCAAACTCGGGCTCAAATGACTTTACACTAACTGTGAGTAAAGGGGAGGTTGTCGAGGTTCTTACTGAAATCATTTTTCTAATACGCCTAACGGCTTTTATTCTTTTTTTTAAACTCCATTCGCTCCTATCTTCAGTCGAACCGTTTAAAATCGATATTAGTTCTAACTTTTTATCATATTTTTTAGTATAAAATTGTTTATTCAATAAAGTTTTTGCAAAATACCTACTTCTAATAATACTAGGAATTAAAATGGATGAGGTTATGCTACTGGTGCCATTACTAGAGCCAGTGCTTATCCCGAACCTTGAAGCGAAAGATTGCAAAGAACTTTGGGCATTGTTTCCAGAGGCAGAGGTCTTCGGTAAAATCTTACAAGAACTAATATATTCTGGGATATCCACGAATTTTATATAAAAATAAGAACATGCAAGAAACGTAAGAATAATGGAGATAACAACCAAAGTATTACCATAAAACTTGGCTAAAAAAGAGCCTATTGCTTTAGCAATTGGAATGCCTGGATCTTTCTCCCATTGGTTATAGTCAATATTCCGATCTGCAAAATGAGATTGAATATTTTGAGACCTAGATTTACTAATCTTATCTCTAAGAATTTTTACATATTTATATGGTACCTGGTCTCGAGATTTCCAATTACTCACCACTTGTGGCGTAACCTCAAGCTCCCTAGCAATATCTGCTAATTTATCTACACCAAAGTATTTTTCAAATTTTGCTTTTAAATCTGAAAAAGTCATTGATTTTGATTACCGATTAATACCAACATCATATAAGCTTGCATAAAATCGGAATAAATTGAAGTAATATTAGTGGCATATTCTGTAAAATTAAATGGCTCTGTTTCTTCTTTTGAAGGAATTTGAATTTTCGAACCATCCAAAACTTTGGTATTTAAAATTAGATTTTTTCTTGATGACCTACCATTTGGATACGTAACATAAGTATCATAAACAGATGCATTAGGTGTGTAACCACCAGCCATTTTTATGTAGAAGTCAAGATCTTTATTTTTAAAATATTGGTAGTTACCTGGTGAATTAACTTCTCCAATAATTTCTATAATATTCGGCTGATTTTTGATTTCAATTTTATCACCATCTAGAACAATAAAATTGTAGTTTGATTTTGGGTTTTTTAATATCCTTTTAAAGGATAATGAAACAACCTCACCATTTCTAATAAAGCTACTTGCTTCAGGATATGCCTCAGGCCTTAACCCACCTGCCCTAATAATTATATCGCTTACTTTCTCTTGTGGATTTTTTATAATGTATCTTCCTGGAAAATAAACAAACCCAGTGATCTCAACAAAATTCTTTCGAAATGATATATTTTCTCTTAGTGTAATCAAATCATTAGGCGTGATAAAGTATTGATTCTTATTATTATGCCTAATAAAATTATCTTTATTGTTATCAAAGAAAATCCTTTTGGATTTCATCTTTTGAGCATTATTCTCATCTCTAGTGTAAACATCCGCAACGAAACTACCAATAGCATTTGAAACACCTCCGGCTTCCATAATTAAATCAGTTAATGTCATACCAGCTTTATAATCATAGAACCCAGGATTATTCACCACCCCATTTATTTCAATATTACTTTCATCAAAAAACATACTTTTTGAGTAGAAAATAATTCTATCTCCTGGAAGAACGATTGGATCATAATCATTATTATTTTCTATTACTTGGTTAAGGTTAATTGAAATAACTGAGGTTTTATTGCCTTCAGCTTCTTTTCTAATAATATCGCATCTTGATAAAAATGCGTTGTTTTTATGTTGAACATTATCAAACCCTCCAGCCCGGAACAGTAGATCGGAAAGCAGGGAGCTTTTCGGAATTTTATAAGTACCAGGGCGCATTACAAACCCGCTGATCTCAACGCTATTTGAAAGTTCACCAAAAATTTCTGCATTTGAATATATCCTGATTTCATTTCCCATCAATATTTTACGAGATGATATGCCTTCGCCAACTAAAACAGAATCCAATCTAAATGGAATAATTTTCTCTACGTTTCCGTTCATATCATTAATGATCAAATCAGCTCGTTTAAAATAGGTATCATTTAAATGTGTATCATCTTTAAATCCACCTCCTTGAAAAACCAGGTCCGATACGGTCATATCTTTTAAATAGGGTTTGTAACCAGGATTTTTAACGTGACCATTAATAAATACACCAGTTGCATACTCCAGCGCAAATTTATCAAAGATTTGAATATTATCATTTTTGATAAGTGTGATGTTATGCAATGGTTTATTTGCAATTACTGAATCTAAATTAACTTGAATGTAAGATTTTGTGGAATCAGGGTATGTCCTAATAATTTCAGCTTTTTCCATATATGTATCGCCACGCAATCCATCTGATTTTTTGATTAAATCTAACAATTTCATTCCGCTTTCAAGGCCATAGGATCCAGGCCTGTAAACATTACCGGCTACAGTAACAATATTGTTGATGTTATCATTAATTTTTAAGAATGTAATCAAATCACCATCATATATTTTAAATTCTTTATCTGATAAGAGAGCTTGTTTCAGGTCTATATCAACTATTTTTTTATTATCATTAATATCGCTTAATTCATCAAAAGGAACAATTCTATCAATTCTAACTCTAGGTCTGTACGTAGTGGTTTTTAAACCACCAGCATAATTTATCAACTCCTTAAGGCCCTCTTCATCTTTTAGTTCGAAAATTAAATTTCGATAAATTTCACCTTGTACCTTAACAGATTTTCCCCGAGGTGGAAAAAAAATAACATCATTTCTCTGCAATTGTTGGTCATTTTTTTTCATGCCAGTTAGCAAGTATTCATAAAAGTCTGCTGATGCAATTTCTTTTTCATTTCTAATTAGCTTAACATCCCTTAATGAACCTCTAACGTCTGGACCATTAAAATGGTATAGGGATGAAAATAAACTTGTAGTGGAACTAACATAGTAAATACCAGGATCCATGACCTCACCTAGAACAAAAATTTTAAGGGGTCTCAAAACAGATGGTCCGAGACTGACATCAAAAAACGTAGTTGGATCATTATTTGCTGGGTCTAAACTAGCATAGACTTTTTTTAATTGATTAAATAGCTTTTTTTCAAGTTTTTCAAGAGTCAATGAATTGACAAATATTTGACCTACATTTGGGATAAATAAGTATCCGTCTCTGCTTACTCGATATTTTTTATTTATTTCTGTTTCGCCCCATAGCATTATAATTATTTCATCACCAGGACCAATAACATAATTGGGATCAATGGATTCAAATTTTAATTGCTCAGTCATTTCGCTTGAACCTTTGAATACGTTATATCCGAAATATTGTTTTTTTATATCAATGTCATTAATAACCTTATCAATTTCATCAGCTTTCTTATCGGCGACTTTTTCTAGTGTTTCTTGTCTTATTTCTTTTGTCAATAAATTAAAACTATCTTCCTCTTTTTGATTTATTTTAACATTGGTATCGCTTAAGTCAGGAATTTTATCTTTTAGGTCAGGAACAAACATTTCCTGCTCGTTTTCAAAATTATCAAGTTCAGTTTGCTTAAGTAAAATAGATTCAACTTTTGTTTTTGATAAGTCTGAAGAGCCGATGCCTCTCTTTAAAATATCATCAATATTTTGACTTGATAAAAGTGATAAAATTAGAGCAAAAGCCAGAATTACTTTTCTATACATTTGATTTAAAACCCTCGAATTATGTGTATAATTTATACATTTATTATAAATAAATCTATAATTATGAAAACATTTTTACATTTTTTTATAAATTATTAAATAATCACTTCATTGATAATTAATAATAAATTTTATTAAGCTTATTTAATATTTAGATGAGCTGTATAGCAATTTTTAACCTAAAACTCATACTCATGGTATAGGTTTTTTATTCTAACTAAACTAACTTGTAAAATAAAAAAGTAAATGGCCTAAACAAGCTAGTTTCACATATAATTTTCCTGCTCTATTGCTATTATAATAATATTCTAATTATTTTAGGTTTCAATAGATGATTTAATGTTCTCTGTAAGGGGGTTAGGTTATGAAATAAACTGTTTTATAGAAAATAAAAAAGCGGGAATGCCTAGGAATCGAACCCAGCTCTCAAAATTTTTTGAGACATCGGCTTTGAAGGCCGTGGAAAGCACCAGCTATTCAATCATTCCCATTTAAAAAAATAATCTCAGGATTTGGACTATACAGCACTTAATAAAAGTCCGCCAACAATTTTATATTTACCACAGATACTTTTGTTCTTTTTACTAAATTTAATTTTGACACCTTTTTTATCAACCCAACCAATAATTTTGCCAGGATTTCCAATTACCATTGCATGATCAGGTATGCTTTTTGTAACCACAGTACCAGCACCTATTAATGAATAGGAACCAATTGTATTGCCACAAATGATTGTTGCATTAGCACCGATTGAGGCTGAGCGTTTAATTAAGGTTTTATGATAATATTCACTGCCCCTTTGAGGAAATTCTGACCTTGGGCGTATTACATTTGTAAAAACCATAGAAGGGCCACAGAACACAAAATCCTCTAACTCAACACCCTCATAGACTGATACATTATTTTGAATTTTAACATTATTACCAATTATTACGTTATTTCCAATGTTAACATTTTGGCCGATACTACAATTATCTCCAATTTTTGCACCAGATTGCACATGTGAGAAATGCCATATTTTAGTACCACTACCTATCTTTATATCATCATCAATATAACTTGACTCATGAACAAAATAATTATTTTTTTCCAAAAGCATTTGATCCTATTTTTAAACTCTTGTTGGCTTCTTCAAGAATTCTTATTACTTCCACACCACTATCCCCATTTGCAATTTTAGGTTTTTTACCATTTAAGCACGATAAAAAATATTTTAATTCATTTTTAAGCGGCTGCTCTTTTTCATAATGAATTTTTTTCACATCTTTCATCATAGGTCTTGGATTTGCTAAACTAATATCTTCCTTTTTTTCATAAAAAAGCAAAGCCTTATTTTTAGATGAATCATCAAAGTGTATCATGCCTTTTGAACCTATAATTACAAACCTGTGTTCTTTGAATGGATGTAACCAACTGACAAAAATATGACCCATTTTTTTATTTTTATATTCAAAAGTTGTGATAGTTGTATCATGAATATTATTTTGAATTATTTCAGCACCCCGAGATGTAATACCTACTGGCTTGTCCTTGAAGAAATAATTAAACAATGAAATATCATGAGGTGCAAAACTCCAGAAGACATTTTCATCTGATCTAATTGTACCTAGGTTGAGTCTATTACTATAGATATATTGAATTTCACCAACTAAATCTGATTCGATTAGTTCATTAATTTTAATAAATGCAGGGTGAAAAAGTAGTAAATGACCAACCATCAAATTTACTTTATTCATTTTTGCTAGTTCATTAAGTTTAATTGCATCTTGAAGATTCAATGTTAAAGGCTTTTCAACAAGTAATGATTTTTTCTGATTGATTATAATTTTTGCTAATTCAAAATGAGTAGCTGCTGGAGTAGCGACTATAAAACCATCATAATCAATTCTTAATGCATCTTCTAGGTTTTGATGAAATTTACATGAATACTTTAATTTCAAGTCTTTTATGACATTTAAATCATGCTCTACAACACCACCAAGCGCCCCAAGCTCAAATAATGTGCGAATATGATTTAAACCCCAATTACCAGCCCCAACAACGCAAATTCTTTGATTTTTAGTTTCCATTTTATATCAATTCCCTAAAGGTCTGTAAAGAACTCTAAAGTTTATGCCTAACTTTGTCTTTACATCTTTCCCAACCAATTCAGCTTGCTTTTTTGATTTAAATCTATTGATTCTTACTGCATATAGTGTTTTTCCATTCGATTCTACATCATTAATTGATACATCATATCCTAACTGGGAAATCTGCAGTTTTAACCTATTAGCATTATTTTTTGTACTAAATGCGCCTACCTGAGTTACATATGGACCCATTACTGAAGGTTTTTTTTTATTAAAGTTAAAAACTTGAGCCAAAGGCTTATTTTTTTCTTCTAAGTTTTCAGTCCCTATTTCTACTTTTGGAAACATACTTTTTACAATCAAACCATAATAACGAGCAGAGTCTGCTTCACCAATAGCATTAAAACTATTTATCATCAAATTTGTTGCTCTTTGAATATCAGCAAACCTTGGATACTTTATGGGTATATTTTTTAATAATTTAGAAGCTTGTGTGTACAATCCTCTGGCATAAAAATACTCTCCAATTTTCATAGCAGCATATGGTGCATATTTGGTACCTGAATGTTTTTTTATTATTTCATAATACATGTCTAATGAAGCTTTTCCATCTTGCGTCAATAATGCTTTTATGTATATTACCCCTGGATCATTTGGGTATTTTGAAATTAGCTCTGGTAAAGTTTCTAAAACGCCATCTGTTTTACCTTCATCGATAAGAGAAAGATACAAATCAATATTTTGTCCAATAGTATAGGATTTTATTAAAAAATATAAAATTAAATACTTATTCATCGATATTTTCTATTTGGTTTATTATCATATCTATTTGGTGTCCTAATTCATTAGGAGTTTGAATTGATAATGACAATTTTAATTTCATTAGTAATATAGAAATTTTATTACTGCCATTGTTGATAATACCTTCAATTAATTTTATTGCAGCATGACCTTCTCCTTTTTCATTAAGTACATTAGCTAACCTCAAAGTGCCTGCTATATTTTTTGAATCTTTTTCTAATACTTTCCTATAAAATTTTTCAACTTCACTATATCGTCCAATATCGAATAGCGCAGATTCCATGTTATCAAAGACCTTGTATGATTCCTCTGGAGACAAACTTATGAATTTTTCCCAACAATCTATTGCCTTCACTAAATCTCTATTTGCCATTCTAATTTCTCCTAAGTACTTATATGGCAACCCAAAATTCGGATCTTTTTTTATTGCACTGTTTAACAAAGATTCAGCATCTTCAAATTCATTTTGCTTTATTTTTTCTTTACTTTTGAAAACTGAATATTTTGCTAATTCTTCATTATTATAGTTTCCCGTTATCTTTTGCAAACTTTTTGCTTTTTTCTCTGCATAGTCCCAATCTTTAATTTTTTCCCCTAGTTTTAAAAGAAACGATAAAGCCCATTGATTTTGTTTATCTATTATTAAAATCTGTTCTGCTTCTTTTCTAGATTTTTCTAAATCACCAACTGCTTCATAATCCATAGCAAGTGCTTTATAAATTTCTACTTTTATATTTTGATCTAAATTTGCCCTAACAGTTAGGGTCTGATGAATTTTCAATGCTCTATGTGGATGCTCATCCCTAAGAATGCTTCCAAGCTGTAAGTATGCGTCTACATGGCCAGAATCTTGCTTTACTATATCCTTTAATAATGAAATAGCGGTTAGCTTATCAGCTCTGAGCATCGCATTCAAAGCATCTGTATATAAAGAATCAGTTTTTTTTTGTTTTTTAGGTTTATAATTAAAAAAGATCCAGATACCAATTGTTGTTACTATAACAACAACTGAAAATATAATATAGGATGAATTCAATATTAATATTCCCCATCATCAGAATCATAAATGCCTTCATCTATTGCAACATTTCTTAAATCATTAAGTTCTTCAGTTAAGATACGATTTTTATTTTGCAAACTTTTAATTTGAGTTTTGTTAGAAATAATAACAAAAACAGAAGTTAGAAATCCTGCAATTACACCAAATAATAAAGTAAAAAGTAGCACCACATTTAAATATATATTATTTATACTATAATTAATAAAGTGTAAATCTACTCGCTCAACTGAATTTTGTGTCATAAAGATTATAATAATAAGATTAAATAAAATTAATAAAAAAACTTTAAATAGATGCATTATGCTGCCTTTGCCTTATTCATTATTTTCCCATGCAGTGTAATGTTTTTAGAATCTGTGATTAATACTTGAACAATATCCTTTATTTTAGCATTCTCTTTATCGAAAATAACCCATTTGTTTGAATCTGTCCTACCAGCCCATTTTGACGAATTTCTCTTGCTTTCTTTTTCAATAAGCACATTTTCAATTTTTCCTATAAAGTTCCGATTTCTTAGTTCTGTATGAGATTTTTGTAGAGATATTACCTGTTCTAATCTTTTTTGTTTAACATCCTCACTCAACTGATCTTCATATTCTAAAGCTTTAGTCCCTTTTCTTGGAGAATATTTAAAAGTAAATGCAGAGTCAAACATTACCTCTTCCATTACCTGAATGGTATTTATAAAGTCTTTTTCTGTTTCACCAGGAAAACCAACAATAATATCTGTACTTATCCCAGAATTAGGTAGTTTTTTTCTAATATTTTCAGCAAGCTCAATAAAATGGTTACGAGTATATGTTCTGTTCATTCTTTTCAGTATTCTATCTGAGCCTGATTGTAGTGGAAGATGAATTGAATTACAAATATTATCATATTTATTCATTATATCTAAGAGCTGTAGTGATATATCCTGTGGATGAGGAGAAGTGTATCTTATCCTTTTAACTCCAGAAATTCTTGCTACAGACTCCAATAATACGGAAAAATTTTTACCTTCATAATTATAAGAATTTACATTTTGACCGAGTAATGTTATTTCAGAGAATCCATTATTTACAGCATTTTTCACCTCATTAATAATTCCTTGAATACTTCTACTTCTCTCTCTCCCCCTAGTAAATGGCACAATACAGAATGTACAAAATTTATCACAGCCTCTCATAATTGTGATCCAAGCATTAACACCTTGTTTGCGACTAGGAAAAAGATTGTCATAAACTTCAAACCGCGAAAGGTGTGTATCTACAAGACTTTTATTATCAGCTTTATGACGATTTAATAGTTCAGGCAATCTTCTGTAAGAATCTGGCCCTAGTACAATATCAACGTAAGGCTTATTTTCTAGTACATCATGTTTTAAACTCTGTGCCATACAGCCTAATACACCAATAATCATTGAAGGTTTATTTTTTTTCAAAAGATTATATCTTCCAAGAAGAGAATGAACCTTATCCTCAGCATGCTCTCTAATTGAACATGTATTAATAAATAACAAATCAGCACTGTCAGGAGTATCAATAGATTGATAACCTTCATTAATTAACAAAGATTCTACTAGCTCCGAATCAGACACATTCATTTGACAACCGTATGTCTGAATATGGTAGGTTTTACTCAATGATTTTGTTCTTTAATAAATTGTTTAATTACCTGTTTGGGAAAAAAAGTAATCAAGAGGGTCTTTAGGAGTTCCACGATAATGAACCTCGTAATGTAAATGAGGTGCGGTGGACCTTCCTGTATTTCCAGTTTCGCCAATCACATCACCTCTCTTTATGTTCTGCCCATGCCTCACAAAAATTTTCGATAAATGTGAAAAAGTTGTAGTGTACCCTGATGCATGCTCAAGTTTAATATGATTTCCAAACCCACCAATATAATAGGCTCTTTTGACGATACCATCTGCTGGGGCAAATATCGGCGTACCTGTTGGAACTGCAAAATCTTGCCCCTGGTGGAAACGCCTTACATTATCGATTGGATCCTGCCTATAACCAAAATTTGAGTTTAAAAACCCTCCATCCACAGGCCTAATTGATGGTATGTGTCGAATACGATTTATATCACTTTTCACTCTTTCATATATTTTTTCGTAGCTAACAAGTTCAAAATTAACCTGCCTAGAGAGTTTTTCTATATCGAGATGAAGCTCTGAGATCTCTTTACTCACTGCAGGAGCCAAATTATCTAAAATATTCGGATCTTTAATTGTTACTCCTCCGATACCTAGTTTTCGAACATCCTTATCAACGTTAGGCATTCCAGCATATGTCCTAACAGCTCTGTCTTTTTCTTCAATCTCCAGGATTTGCTGATCTAATTCTTTGAGTCTTGCTTGTATTTCATCAATATTATCAGCAACAGCAACATAGTTAGATTTGAATTCTTTAAGTCTCTTATCGTATAGGACTTTACTAACATAATCAGCGCCTATTAATAAAAAGGAACCCAGTACAAATAAGGATACAGATACCAAAGCCAATATTTTAGCATTACTAAAATGCCACTGATTGATATCATTTTCACTTTCAGTGTGTAATATATATTTTCGATTGAAAAACATTATATTTTTTATTTGAAATTATTAGACCAAATTCCTCGATATTACACAGAATAGCTACAAGCAAACAACCGCTTTATTTTTATTATTCTTCCTCAGCCTGACCAATGTTATTTGGGTAATTTCGCTTATGGTATAAATTCTCATCTTCAATACCATAAGTTTTTTTAATCTCAGCTATATTCTCATTCTTTGAGTTAATTTGAATGTTGTTATCATCTATTTGCTTAATGATCTCAAAAAACTCAGTATTGCCGGTAAAATTAACCATATTATCATCCTGAGCATAGCGATGCACTAATTTCCCAAGTTTTTCATAATCTTTTGTTATTTCTTTTTCAAGTTGCATGATGTCAATTTTAATCTTAGATATTTTGGTGAACTCTTCTCCTTTTGCCACAGCAACTCTGCTTATTTCTTCTGCTTTTTCAACAGCAGAAGCCCCCCACTCTTTCATATTATCTTTTAAATCATCCCATAACTTATTCATTTGAAATTCCTAATCAATTATCATTGGGTTTTTCGAACATATAAATTTAGCATCAAGTATCTTCAAATTATTGAAAAATATTTCTAGTAATTATCTAGATTTATCTGGCGAACAAATTTTAACTCTTTAATATTACTTAACATATTAATAACCTCAGCTTCGATAGAATGATCTAGCCTAATTACCGCAAAAGCTAAATTTTTATTTTTTTCTCTACTCAATAGGTATGCTGCAATATTAATTTTTTTGTCACCTAATAAAGTTCCAACTTTTCCTATTACCCCAGGAACGTCATCATTCTGAATAAACAATAAAGTACCGCTAGGATTCACTTCCATTTTATAGCCAAAAATATTGACCAACCTAGGCAGATTATCATCAAACACACTACCCTCAATTATAGTTTCTTCATCCGAATTAACCGTGACAGATATTAAATTTGAGTAATTTGAATCCAATGTGGAAAAATTAATACTCACCTCCATTCCCATTTCTTTTGCAATAGCATCTGCGTTAATATAGTTCACCCTTTCAGGCACCCTATTTTGTAGTAAGCTTCTTAAGAAAGAAAGTCCTATAGGCTTTGTATCACTTATATTTCCATAGCAGTTAATTGTTACTTTCTCAATAGGACTAAAAGAAATTTGACTGTGGATTCTTCCAAGTAACTCAGATAGTTTTAAAAATGGCGACATTTCTTTAAGGTGTGCAAAATTTTTAAAAGGCACATTAATCGCATTATCTAGTTCTTCATTAATTAAAAAATTTTTAACCTGACTACATATGGATATACTAACACCTTTTTTCGCTTCTTTGGTTGAAGCACCTAAATGAGGTGTTAATATTATATTTGGTGCAGATATCAAGGGGCTATCATTATCTAAAGGTTCGGATTCAAAAACATCTAGAGCTGCACCGGCAATTTTCTTTTCTCTCAAAACTCTTGAAAGATCGTTCTCATTAATAATACCGCCTCTAGCAACATTTATGATCCTTGCTTGTTTTTTCATTTTACTAAGATTATTATAGTCAAAAAGATTTTTAGTGTCATTTGTTAAAGGAATGTGCAATGATATATAATCTGATTTTTTTATCAGATAATCTAAATCACATATTTTCAGTTCGTCTTTCAGAAAAAAATCATCTGGAATGAATGGGTCATAGCCTAAAATTTTCATATTGAATGCCTTACTACGCTGCATTACTTCCCTGCCGATCTTACCAAGTCCAACTATACCTATTGTTTTACCATGTAATTCGGAACCAATCAATAAATGACGGTTCCATTCGCCTTTTGATAGCCCGTTATGACCAGAACTTACATTTCTCGATAATGCTAAAATAAGTGCCATAGTGTGCTCAGCTGCACTTATAGTATTTGCATCTGGTGTATTCATAACAACAATACCTCGCCTTGTAGCAGCTGAAATATCAATGTTATCTACTCCAACACCTGCTCTTGCTATTACAGATAAATTAACAGCCTTTTTAATTATTTTTGAATCAAGGACGGTTCCACTTCTTATTATCCATCCGTTAATAGTATTTATATGGCTGATATAATCATCAATACTCTTACCATTGACGTTGATAACTTCAATATTGTTATCCTTTAAAATTCTTAATCCATCTTCAGATATTGGATCTGAAACAAATACTTTCATTTTATAACCTTTGGAAAAATATTATTGGTTTGATCTAATTAGATTTAACGCTGAACCCGCAAGAAACCATTCTATTTGAGCAACATTGTATGTGTGTTCACAAATTATGATTTCACTAGAACCATCTGAGTGCACAATTTTTAAATCTAATGGCTTTCCCACGCTGAATTTATTTAAGTTAATGAAATCAAAAGTATCATCCTCTAAAATTCTATTGTAATCGTCTTTATTCTGAAAGGTGAGTGCTAACATACCCTGTTTTTTTAAGTTTGTTTCATGAATCCTGGCAAAAGATTTGACAAGTACTACCCTTACCCCAAGATGCCTTGGCTCCATTGCAGCATGCTCTCTCGAAGAACCTTCACCATAATTTTCATCTCCAACTACAATAGTGGCTATATCTTTCGATCTATATTTTCGCTGAACATCAGGAACAGCACCATAAGAACCATCAATTTGACTTTTTATGTAATTTGGCTTTTCATTAAAGTAGTTAATGGCACCGGTTAGTAGATTGTTTGAGATATTATCTAAATGCCCTCTGTAGAAAAGCCAAGGACCAGCCATAGATATATGGTCTGTAGTACATTTCCCCTTTACCTTTATTAGTAGCTTTAAATTTTTAATATTTTTTCCATCCCATGCCTTAAAAGGCTCAAGTAATTGCAGCCGTTTTGAATTAGGGTCAATATTGATTGCAATTTCTTTATTAGAAAACTTCTGAGGATCAATAAAACCATTATTTTCGACCTCGAACCCGTTTGGTGGAAATTCTATTCCCGCTGGTTCCTTTAGCATAACATTTTCACCATCTTCATTAATCAAGGTATCCTTTAACGGATTAAATCGTAAATCGCCTGCAATTGCCATTGCGGTGACTATTTCAGGGGACGCAACAAAACCATGCGTATTTGGATTACCGTCAGCTCGTTTCGCAAAATTCCGATTGAATGATGTTATTATCGAATTTTTTTCTTGTTTTTCTGCCCCATGCCTCGCCCATTGGCCTATACATGGACCGCATGCATTAGCTAGTACCAATCCTCCAATATCTTTAAAAATATCCAGATAGCCATCTCTATCTACAGTGTAACGAACCTGCTCTGAACCAGGGGTAACTGTAAATTCAGATTTAACCTTTAACTTTTTTTCCTTTGCCTGCTTGGCAATTGATGCTGCTCTAGTAATATCTTCATAGGAAGAATTGGTGCATGAACCAATCAACCCAACATCTAGCTTTAATGGCCAATCATTTTCTTTAGCAGTATTCGCAAATTCTGAAATTGGTGTAGCTAGGTCTGGGGTAAATGGGCCATTAATATGAGGCTCTAGGGTATCTAGATCAATAGTTATAACCTCATCAAAATATTTTTTTGGGTCATTATAAACATCACTATCACCACATAAAAATTCAGAGTTTTTATCTGCAATATCAGCAAGCTCATCTCGGCCTGTAGAGCGAAGATAATTTGACATGTTTCTATCATAAGAGAAAATTGATGTTGTCGCACCTATCTCTGCACCCATGTTGCAAATAGTGCCCTTCCCGGTGCACGATAACTTTTCTGAACCTGGACCAAAATATTCTACTATAGCACCGGTACCACCTTTTACTGTTAATATGCCTGCAACCTTTAGAATAATATCTTTTGCAGATGCCCATCCACTGAGTTCGCCTTCCAAACAAACACCAATAAGCTTTGGAAATTTTAACTCCCAGGGCATTCCAACCATTACATCAACAGCATCTGCCCCTCCGACCCCAATAGCAACCATTCCTAGTCCACCAGCATTTACTGTATGACTATCAGTACCAACCATCATTCCACCCGGGAATGCATAATTTTCTAATACAACTTGATGAATGATACCTGCACCAGGTTCCCAAAAACCAATACCATATTTTTTTGATACAGATTCAAGAAAATTATAAACTTCAAAATTAGATTCTTTGGCATTAATTAAATCTTCTTGGGCACCTACTTTCGCCTGGATGAGATGATCACAGTGCACTGTTGTTGGGACAGCAACTTTTGCCCTCCCAGCCATGATAAATTGTAATAGTGCCATCTGAGCTGTTGCATCCTGCATTGCAACCCTATCTGGATTAAAATTAACATATGATGATCCGCGTTCAAGTTTAGAAAGAGCATGTTTCTCATTAATATCTATATGATTAAAAAGTACTTTTTCAGTAAATGTAAGAGGCCTTTTCAATACATCCCTAGCCGCATTGGTTTTTGCCTCAAGCTCATTATATATTTTTTTTATTATCTCTAGATCAAACATATCCGTTATCTTTTAAGGGTTGTTTGGAACATAAAATGATATAAATCATTAAATATTCTTGACATGAAATTAATCTTTTTTTTTACCTTATAAAAAAATTTGTTAACAAAGTATTAGATAAAATCTTGCATTACAATATTAAATATTTAATTGTGGGATTTATTTTTATTAATACCTTATACAGTAAAACAGAAATAAAAATATTATCTAGCACTGAACGTAATTTACTCATTGAAATGGATATATCTGTTATCACAGCTGCAGATCTATTTCCTGAAAGTATATTTATAGGCCTACCAAACGGATTATTACCTGAGGCTGAGATCATCCATACTGAAGAGTCTATAAATCATTTTAAAGCGGGCACACCTGCTCTGAATGTTATTGAGTGGGCAAATATCCAAAAACTGAAAAACTTAAATACTGCAACTTTAAAAGTATTTCCCCACATAAGTTCTAATTCATACATAAATAAAATTCAAATTAATATAATTTTTAAAAAAAATAAAAACTCATATCGTCCTGCTGACAAAAATGAATCAAAAATTTTGTCCAATAAGATTATTAATTGGAATCAAGCTAAAAATTGGATCATAAAAGAAAAAAGATTATCTAAAAGAACTGAAGAATTACCATTAGGAACTTGGTTGAAATTTTCGGTTTATAAAGACGATTTGTATTCCATTAATTTCGAATTATTGAAAGAAAGTATTGAAAATATTGATACCTATGATCCAAGGTCTTTTATGCTATTTATGGCACCAGAACTAGGAAGGTCAAAAAGTCAAGAGACAAATCTTGCTATGTCTGAGAATATGATTGAGGTACCAATGATATTTGAGGGTGAAAATGATGGTGTTTTTAATGAAAATGATAGAATGATTTTTTATGGAAGAGGTCACTCTGGATTTGATGTGAAAAATGACAATGCCAACTGGAATCAAAACCTCTATTTTAATTATAACACGTGCTGGATTTTGATACCAGATGATAGTTCAATAAGAGGAAAAAGAATTGAAGAAGCAACTGCACCTGATGCAGTGAGTTTAACTCTTGATTACGGGCTCTCATATTATCACTATGAAAATGACCTTGTCAATCCAGAATCATCCGGTCTTAATTGGTATGGTTCATCGATTAGCCCCGGAAGTTCACAACCAATATCAACAGATACTCCAAATGCAAAAGAAAATGTAGATGGAACAATAGAATTAAAAGTCAAAGGTAATTCAACAAGCGGCTCATTAAACACATTTCACAGTATTGAAGTAAATATTAATGAACCAAATTCAAATAAGATTGGAAATACTATGTCCTGGTCGGGAAATGGTACCAGAACAATTTCTGCTTCTATACAAGGACAAGCTTTTAATAGAACTGGAAACATTTTTTTTATTAACAACATTAGTAGCGATAACAACTCATGGCCCTACATTGATTATTTGACAATTAAGTATGGAAGAGAACTTATCTTTAGCAACAACAGTATGGAATTTTTTTCTCCAATAAAAAACGCAAATGTAAGATTTAATTTCAACTCAATTCTTCCTGATGATATTCTAGCACTAGATATTACAAAGCCTGGTGAACCTGAAATGATAGAAGTCTTAGATAATCAAAAAATAGAGGTGATTCTTGAAGGAGAAAATATAGGCAGATTTATTGTAGCTGAACGATCAGCCATAAGTAATATTGATGAAATAAACTATGAACCTGGAATAATTTTTAATTCTTTAAGGAATGAAGCTCAAACTGCTGATTATATAATTGTAGGACCAGCAATTTTTTTTGATTCTGCAGAACCAATACTTAATCATAGACAACCATCAGTTTATGCGTCATTAGAGAATATCTATAGAGAATTTTCCGCAGGTAATAAAGACCCTATGGCGATAAGATTGTTCCTACAATGGACGCAAGAGTACTGGATAAATCCAAAACCCATTCATTTACTGCTTCTTGGTGATTCCGGATACGATTATCGTAACATTAGCGGAATATCAAGTATCATAGTCCCAACAGTACAAGTTCAATCATATATCAGCTACCCTTCGGATGATCGATTATCGACAATTTATGGAGCGATACCAGAATTTAGTACTGGCAGGTTCCCAGCAAAAAATCTTAATGAAGTGGAAGATTTTGCTGAAAAGATTTTATTCCTTGAGTCAAATCATAACTTTGGCTCTTGGAAGCAAAAAATAACTTTAGTAGCAGATGATGCAGCTAGACCTGAACCTAATCATGGCGGCATCGCTACGGGTAAAAGTCACACGCTAAATTCTGAAAATATAGCATCAATAATTCCATCAAAAATTGACATAGAAAAAATTTATATGCTTGAATACCCCGAAGTGAGTGACGCTTCAGCATATGGAGTAGTGAAACCAGATGCAACCGAGGCAGTTTTAAAATCACTATATAATGGTACGTCAATTATTAACTACATTGGTCATGGATCTGCTTTTCAACTAGCACAAGAAAAGTTATTATATCTAAATAGAGGCGATATTGATAACATAAAAACGAATTATAAAATGCCGCTTTGGATTGTAGGCACATGCTCTTTCGGACATTTTGATGATCCAATTTCAGAATCATTTGGCGAAGAGTTAATACGCTACCCAATGGATGCTGCTGCTGCTGTTATATCAACCTGCAGACCAATAACAGTAACAGGTAATGAGAGATATACTCAGGAACTCTTTGAAAGAATTTTTAATAACAATCAAGTATCTCAGCAAGAGTTAGGAATAATCTTGCAATCAATAAAAAATGGGTCAACTGAAAGTGAATACTTTCATCTTTTTGGTGATCCTGCAATGCGAATATCCATACCACATAATCACTTTGATGACATAAGTATTAGCAATGATACATTGTCGACATTGGAAATAGCATCCGTTGAAATTAGTCAAAATTTAATTGCCAACGATGGAAATGGTATAATTACACTTAAAGATGCAAATAGAGAAGTTACCAGAACCTATAATATTGCCTCTACTGAGCAAAGTATATCTTACACTCTCCCTGGACCAACTTTGTTTAGAGGTAATTTCAGCTTTTCTGGCTCTGAGTCATCAGTTCAATTAAGAGTGCCACAAGACATATCCTATTCAAGCTTACCAGGAAAAGTTTTAATTTATTTGCATGATAACGATATAGATGCATTGAGCGAAATAAATAATTTGTACCTGATTGGTGGTGAAAACTCAATAGATAACCTTGGTCCCATAATTGAGTTTAAAACATCCAATGGTAGATTATTGAGAAATGGAGACTATAAAGGAATTGATGAGACATTAGTTTTAAGTATATCAGATCCGTTAGGAATTAATTTAACAAAAGAACTTGGGCACTCAATAATTTTAGAGAACTTAAACACAAACCAATCAAAAGATATTACCGATCAATTTTATTACAATGTAAATAGTATAACTACGGGAGAAATATCACTTAACAACCTAGGTGAATCAAATGTTGACATTAGAGTTTCAGCATGGGATAATGCAAATAATCCCAGCCAAAATGAAATATCTTTACGTATAAGTAAAAATGATAAACTGAGACTATTTAATGTCTTTAATTTTCCTAATCCTATAAATGATAAAACAAAATTCACTTTTGAACTTTCATTAAATGCGGAAGTAGAGATCTTTATCTATACTATCGGGGGAAGAAAAATCAAACACATTAAAAGAAACTACTTCAATAAGGGTTTTAATTCAATTATATGGGATGGAAATAATGAATTTGGTAGAAAGCTAGCCAATGGTGTATATATTTACAAGGTTGTTGCAAATAATAATGATAATAAAATATCTTATATTGGAAGATGTGCAATTTATAAATGAAAAATCAAAAAATTGATGGATAAATCATCGATAATTCTAGCCAGTAAATCTCCAAGGAGAGAAAGTCTTCTTAAAAAAATTGGATTAAAACTTGAAATTATTCCAAGTGATATATCAGAGGACTTAGACCATGACCTTAGACCAAAATACTTAGCTGAATATTTAAGTAGGAAAAAAGCAGTAAAAGTTTCAAAAACAAACAAAAATAAAATTATAGTTGGAGCAGACACAGTCGTTTACCTTGATAATGTAATTTATGGTAAACCAGTGGATAGAAACGAAAATTATAAAATGCTGAAATCACTTTCTGGAAGAACCCACAATGTGGTTACTGGAGTATCAATAATTCATAAAAACAAAGGTATTGAAAAAACATTTAGCCAAATTACAAAAGTGAGTGTTAGAAAGATTCCAAATGATGCACTACTATATTACATTGACAATTATCCAACATTGGATAAGGCAGGTGGGTATGGAATTCAAGATTGGTTTTCAATTTGGATAAAAAAAATTGATGGATGTTATTTTAATGTTATGGGAATGCCTTTATCGCATTTTTATAAGTATTATAATTTAGTAAAAAGAGAATTAGATGAATTTAAAGATAAATGAAAAAATTTTGATAAGAAGCAAGGAGCTAAAATACAAAGCTATAAAATCAACAGGTCCTGGTGGGCAAAATATTAACAAGAACTCTACTGCTATTGCACTCAATTTTGATATTTCAAATAGCAAGTCGATTCCGGATAGATTAAAAGCTAAACTGTTAAAAACACCAAATAAATACTTAACAAAATCTGGAATGATTAACATCAAAGTAAATACCTATAAATCACAAAATAAAAATAAGTCAGAGGCGATTTTAAGATTAATTCAATTTTTTAAAAATGCATTAAAGTATAAAAAGAAAAGAATCAAAACGTCGCCAAAAAAATCATCAATTGAAAAAAGATTAAATGATAAAAGAAAAAACAGTTTTAAAAAAAGTTTAAGAAAAAAACCTGAGTTTGAATAATTCTAAACTTGCTATAGTGAAGAATAAATCAGGCTATTAAATTTAGCAGATATATATGGCACAGTTTTATAAAGAGTTAAAAGAGCTTCGGCTCTCAAAAGAAATAAGTTTAGAAGAATTAGAGACTCGAACAAAAATTAACATTAAATATTTAGAGGCAATCGAGGAGGGTAATTTTGATATTTTGCCGATACCTTACCTCAGGCTTTTTATGAGAGCATATGCTACTGAAATTGGTGGTGATTCGGATAGGTCTCTTGAACAACTAGATTCATTTATTGGGCATTCAAAGCCAAGTTTAAAGACTAAAAAGATTAATGATGAGATAAAGGATGAAATTCAAAATACTGAAAAAATAAATATTAGTAGTTTTTTTCCTACAGCTAATCTAAAACTACGCAAAGATATAATCACAGTTTCGATTCTATCAATCTTATTTATTTTCTCCATTATAATTATTAAAAAGCTTTCTGGAGAAAAAATTGAATCTGTAATACCAAAAGAGCAAAGTACTAGACAGGTAGACTTAATGAGCGAAGAATTACTGATAACAAATTTTACTGAAGATAAATTCATAGAAGAATCATTATCTATTGAACCACCTTTTTTTATAACATTACTATCTGGTAGCGACATTGGTGTGAGTATAGAACAGGATACAATAAAACCGTATGTAAAATACCTTAATCCTGGAACAGAATTAAACCTTGAAGGATTCATATCTAAATCTGAACTATTGTTCACAAACACAAATAAATTAAGAATTCGATTAAATGGTGTTGAACTTGATGTAATAAAAAATTATCCACATCCCCTACGGTTAATCATCCGATCTTCGCCATCAAGCTTTATGGCTAAGCTATATAAGCCAATTTAATAATCCGCAATATAAAATTACCTTTATTTATTTTTATCTCTAAAGTTATAGAGCTACTTGTATTTTTATTTTTTATAATTCCAAAATTTTATTGATAATTATTCCCTAATTATTTAAGATTATGGTGAAAAGTGGGTAATTTTCCCTACTTTTGTAAAAACATGACGTTAACATCTAATACTTTCATTGGAGAGTATCAATACTCTCTAGACTCAAAGGGCAGGATTAATATCCCTGCAAAGTTTAGGCAATCATTGTCTGATGACAATGATAATACGTTTGTAGCAACTCGAGGGCAAGACCCATGTATATGGATATACCCTATTAATGAGTGGAAAAAAATTGAAGATGAGTTAAGAAAGTTATCATCTATTTCAGGAATTCATAGAACTTTTGTCCGGCAGATTGCAAGATCTGCCACCCCTTCCACATGCGATAAACAGGGGCGGATATTGATGAACCCGTCCCTGTTATCTTATGCTGGCCTTAGTAGAGAAGCATTAATACTCGGAATGATAAACAAAATTGAAATTTGGAACCCTGAAACATTGGAAAAAATAGATAAGAATATTATAAATGATGACCCTAGCGAATTTAATTCCCTTGCCGAAAAAATTGTGATATAATGGATAGTTTTTCAGTCCGTAATGTTCCAAATCATATTCCAGTATTGAAAAATGAAGTTATTTCGTTTTTAAATATAAAGCCAGATGGTATATACTTTGATGGTACTTGCGGTCCAGGTGGTCACTCAAATATTATTTTAAATAATCTTTCATCCAAGGGAACATTAATTAGTATTGACATTGATCAAGAAGCTTTAAACATTTGTGAAAAATCATTGAATAATGGCTTTAAAAATTTTTACATAAAAAAAAACTCATACTCAAATCTTCCATCAATATTAGATGATATGAAGATAAATAAAGTAAGTGGAATTATATTAGATCTTGGTCTTTCATCTATTCAACTTGACTCTGATTATAGAGGATTTAGTTATAAAAATGATTGTCATCTTGACATGCGTTTTGATCAATCAGATAAACTCACTGCAGCAAAACTAATCAATAACTCCACACAAACCGAGTTAGCAGATATCATCTATTATAATGGAGAGGAAAGAAAGTCTAGGGCAATTGCAAAAAAAATAACTCAATCATTGCCTATCAATAATGTTCAGGAACTAGTTAAAGCAATAACAAGTTGTACTCCGCCGCATAAAAGAAATAAAACTTTAGCAAGAGTATTTCAAGCATTTAGGATTGTATTAAACAATGAGCTTGGAAGACTGTCAAAGTTTTTATCTAATTATATCGATTATCTAGAAAAAGGAGGAAGAATCGCAATAATAAGCTTTCATTCTCTTGAAGATAGGCTAGTGAAAAGAAATTTTAAAGACTTTAGTAGAAGTGGTCAATTAAAAATATTAACTAAAAAACCAATTGTGGCAAGTGATAGAGAAGTTAATGCTAATCGTAGATCAAAGAGTGCAAAGTTGAGGTGTGCTGAGAAAGTATAATGCGGAAAGTACGAAGACAATCTATAAAAAGAGTGAATTTCATGCAAGGTGTATTCTTTTTTCTCTTCACAATTGGTAGCATAGTTTGCTTAATTATATATTTATGGATATTTAAATATATAGATGAATCTATACTAGCAATTGAAATTCAAAATACTACGGCAAGAGAGCTGAGAAATGAAATTGACGAATTAAAAAATAAGATAGAAAAACTAAGTAGGTCCGATGTTGTAACTAACAGAGCGAAGGAAGAATTAGGTATGATTGTGGCTGCTCCAGAAACCCTTATTGTAGCAATCAATAAGCAAAGAGGTAGTGATCTTTGACAAAATCATTCACAAAATATAGATTCAGAATAAGAGTAATTAGTTTTTTAATGATTTCTTTCTGGGTTTTACTTTGTGGAAAATTATTCAGTGTTCAAATATTACAAGCCGATGAGAATAGAAAAAAACTAAGTGCAATAGCGCACCGTAAAGAATCTATTCCTGCAGAGAGAGGAAATATCTTTGATAGGAATGGTGATGCACTTACCAGAAATGTAGCTCACTATACAATCAGCATTAATCCTTCTAAAGTAAATAAAAAGGAGACTTTAGCAAAAGATCTACAAAAGATTACTAATCGGCCCATTGAATATTATTACAAAAAGCTTAATTCAGATAAAAACTTTGAATATTTAGAAAGAAACCTTAACTACAATATTAAAAAAAGTAATTTGAGTTCAAAGTATAACATAAATATAGAAAAGCATTATAGAAGAACTTACCCTCATGGATCGATAGCTAGTCAAATAATAGGCTATACAGACACTGAAGACAAAGGAATATCAGGTATTGAAAAAGACTATGATAAATTCCTAGCAGGAATACCTGGCAAAGTAATTAAGAGCAAGGGTTGGCAAGGAAAATACCAATCCAGAAGTGGCCTTCCTCACATTCCATCAGTAAATGGTAATAATGTTAGACTTACGATAGATCTTAATTATCAAAGCATACTGCAAGAAGAACTTAAAAAAAGAAAAAAAGAAACAAATTCTTTATCTGCAATGGGTGTTATTATGAACCCTCAAACAGGTGCAGTTCTTGCAATGGCATCTGTGCCAGACTTTGACAATAATTATTTTTCTAAATATAAAATTAACAATCATCATTGTCGAGCAATTACAGATCAATTTGAGCCAGGATCAACATTTAAAATTGTTGCTGCTGTCGCAGCTTTATCAGAAAATAAAATAAGCCTTACTGAAGAATTTAATTGTGAAAATGGTGAGTTTGAATATTTTAATCAAATTGTAAAAGATCATGAACCTTATGACCAGCTTACCCTTCCTCAAATAATAAAACATTCAAGTAATATAGGAATAATAAAGATTGCAGAAAGATTAGGTAGCAAGACAATTCATAAATATGCAAAGCTTTTTGGATTTGGTTCAGCCACGAATATTGGTATAAAAGGAGAAAGTACAGGTAGTCTAAAGCCCTACAAAAATTGGAGCAGAATATCAATCGGGCAAATATCAATGGGTCATGAAGTTGCAGTAAGTGCTATTCAAATAGCCACAGCATTTGCAGCCATTGCTAATGGAGGTTTTTTAGTTAGGCCATATATAGTGGAACAAATAGTTCGGCCGGATAACAAAATAGAAAAGCAAAGTAAAAAACGGTTTAAAAGAAAAATTGCTAATCAAAAAATTATGAATGAAGTGAAAAAAATGCTTAGGCTTGTTGTTTCTGATGGAACCGGAGTAGAGGCCAATATTGCCGGATGGGAAATAGCTGGAAAAACTGGTACCGCTCAAAAATATATTGATGGAAAATATTCAGATAATGAATTTATTTCCAACTTCGTAGGATTCTTCCCCTTGAATAAACCTCAAATTTTAGCTGCTATAGTTCTGGACGAGCCGGAGCCTCCTATGCATTGGGGTGGTCAAGGAGCCGCAGTGGCTTTTAAAAGGATAGTAAATAGAGTAATTAATATGGATGACAGAATAAGGCCGCCTAAGAAAAAACAAAATTTGCTCGTAGAAAATCAATTAAATGAACAATTAAAGAAAGAAACCTTTACAAATCAATTACCTGCATCTCTAAGTACAAGAGCTAGTACAAAAACAATAAAAGTTCCAAATCTAAAAGGCAAAAGTCTAAAAAAAGCGATAGATATAATTAATCAAACTGGATTAAAAATAAAAATAGAGGGCTCTGGTAGGGTGGTTTCTCAAAAACCTAGTCCTGGAACTATATTAAGGCCCAGCGATATTTGTTTGGTGAAATTAAAATGAACCAATCTCTATTTAAATTAGTTGAAAATTTAATTGAACCTAAAGCCAGCTTCAAAAATATCAATATATCTGGAATCAAAACTGATTCAAATAAAATTCTTCCTGGAGATTTATTTATAGCAATACCAGGGATGAAATACGATGGTCATGATTTTGTCAAGCAGGCAATAAGTAATGGTGCAAGCGCTGTTATTACAGGTGGAAGAGATCTTGATATTGATCCTATACCGCAAATAAAAGTAGCTAATCCCAGGAAAGCTGTTTCTATCGTATCATCAAAATTATATAATAGCCCATCCAAAGATATTATAGTAATAGGTATTACGGGAACGAACGGAAAAACTACAACAGCATATTTAATTGCAAATACTTTGAAAAAAGCAGGCTACAAAACAGCACAGGTCGGTACAACTGGTATCATTGCAGAGGGTTTTGATCAGAAAAAAACACTAACTACTCCAGATGCTATAAATCTCCAAGAATTATTTTTTGATTTTAAGAAATCAGGATTTACTCATGTTGTAATGGAAGTTTCTTCACATGCTCTAGATCAATACCGTGTTGCAGACATTAGTTTTAATTTTGCTGTTTTTACAAATCTAACGCCAGAACATTTAGACTATCATCCATCCATGGAGGCATATTACCAAGCCAAATCTCGATTATTCAGGATGCTAACTATTAATGATGTGGCAATAATTAATAGTAGCGATTTAAATGGGAAAAGAATTGCAAAAGAGACAGTTGCCACAATATTATTTTTTTCTAGAGATAATGGCGATACAATACATTTTTCAAAATCAGATTCAACCTTGGAGGGAATCAAGGGAACTATTAAAGCAGGTGATCTTAGTTACAATATAAATTCAAATTTTATTGGCGATTTTAATAAAGAAAATATACTCGCATCTGTATCTGTGCTGCATGCGATAGGAATAGGAAATGCAGCAATAACTGATGGCATTAACTCATGCACCTCCGTCCCCGGCAGATTAGAAATTTTTAAACTACCTAACGGAGCAATAGCGGTTATCGACTATGCTCATACACCTGATGCATATGAAAAAGTTTTAGGTACTCTTAGAGAGCTAACAAATAAAGATAATAAAATTTATGCTATCTTTGGCGCAGGCGGAGAGAGAGATAGAAATAAGAGATCTCAGATGGCAAAGATTGCTGAAATATTCTGCGATAAATGCTTTATTACTCCTGATAATCCAAGAAATGAAGATTTAAGTAAAATCAATAAAGATATAGTTTCTGGATTTACTAAAAACTGCTATGAGATATTTAATGATAGAGCAGAGGCTTTAAACAAGGCTCTTAAATTAGCTATGAAAAATGATTTAGTTGTAATACTTGGAAAAGGTCGGGAAGAGTATCAAGAGATTAAAGGTGAAAAATTATTTTACTCTGACTATAAAATCATAAAGAAATTGCAATGCGACTAGATATTAAAAATTCAAATAGATTAGCAAAAGCAATAAAAACAATAACTGGTAAATCTTTAATTAATCCAATAACTGGTATAACAACTGATAGCAGAAATTGTAAATCTGGCGATCTATATGTTGCATTAACAGGCATCAGAAGTGATGGTCATCAATACATTAATGAGGTCGAAAGAAAAAATGCTTCATCTGCTCTTGTTAGTGAATTGAATATTGACAAAGAATTAAAAATAGAGCAGATACTAGTTGATGATACAAGAAAAACTTTAGGATTGATTGCAAATGAATGGAGAAAAAACTTTGATATCCCTGTAATAGCAATTACTGGCTCTAACGGTAAAACATCAACTAAAGAGTTGCTCAATCATGTACTAAATGGTAGATATAATGTCCATGCTACTCAAGGAAATTATAATACATCTATCGGGCTACCATTATCTTTAATGGAATTAAATAAATACCATGATATATCTATAGTTGAAATGGGTGCGAATCAGCTAGGGGACATTCAATATCTATGTAAAATTGCTGAGCCTACTCATGGACTAATAACAAATGTATCCTCAGCTCACCTAGAGGGATTTCAATCGGTCGAAAATATTTTAGAAACTAAAAGTGCGCTATTCAAATATCTTGATAATGGTATTGCATATGTTAATTATGCAGATGAAAGATTGCGTTCAATACCAATAGAAGGAGAAAAAATAACTTACGGACTTAATGCAGAATGTGATTTTCCTGCAGATATTCATCATGATATTGATGGCTCAATAGTTCTTACAATTGACTCTAAGGAAATCAAGACAAAATCAAAAAATCTGTCCTTTGCTAAAAATATTATAGCTGTATCCGCAGTATCAATTACACTTGGTTTGGAATGGGATTGGCTTCAAGAAAAAATATTAACATTTAACCCCCCTGAAGGTAGATGTAGGCTACTAAACTATGAATCGATAACAATTATTGATGATACATACAATGCAAATTTAGAATCATGCATTGCAGCAATAGATTATTTAATGGCATTCGCTGGGAATGGTCGAAAAATAGTTGTTTTTGGTGATATGCTCGAATTAGGTGATGCTTCTAAGGGGCAACATGAAAAACTAGGATTTAAATGCTCTGAGGCAGGTCTAGATGCCGTTTTTACCATTGGGCAAGAAATGAAATATGCACAATCAGTTATTAGTGGTGTTCCACTAAATGCACATCATGATTATAGCGAAGATTTGATTTCTCATTTGAAATCGGAACTTAAAGAAAATGATAAAATTCTTTTTAAGGGGTCTAGGGGGATGAAGATGGAAAATATTTTAGCTGGGGTATTTGCAAAATAATGTTAAACAACTATTTTTTATCATTAAAAGAATCAATTACTTTTTTTAATCTATTTGAATACATCACATTTCGCTCAGCTTTAGCAGCAATAATTGCTCTTTTGTTATCTTTTATCATTGGTCCATTCATTATAAAAAAATTAAAAGAAAATCAAATTGGTGAAGAGATACGTGATAATGGTCCCATGACACACATCGTTAAAAGGGGCACGCCTACTATGGGAGGAGTGATTATAATTTTAGCTGCACTCCTCCCTACCCTTATGTTTTCTAATTTAGATAAT
>MDSZ01132320.1_pt1 | contig 30485 bp, 23 predicted proteins | sample 811201 | NCBI WGS metagenome assembly MDSZ01 (sample SAMN05326647, study PRJNA326480) | marine metagenome | isolation source: seawater | place: Indian Ocean: North | collected 2010 | reverse complement strand
GGCGGTTGGACGCACCGGTTGGGGACCTTGATCCCAATGACGGGAGTTCTCTGGCCATGGCTTTGGACCGGACAATCCAAAGCTTACCTGGCGGTCCCGACTTCCGTTTTCGGCTTTGTCCTCATTCCCATTGCGTATTTGACCTTTCTCCTGATGATGAACAATCGAAAAGTGCTGGGAGAGCACATGCCTCGAGGGATTCACCGATTCATTTGGAATTTGCTGATGGGGGCCGCCTTCCTGGTGATGGCTCCTGCAGCGGCCTGGAAGGCCTGGGGAACGTCACTCAATGGCATCCCAGTCGGTTCTTATGCTCTGATTGGTTTTGTAGTGCTGGTCCTCTTTGGGTTTGGCTTTCGAGAAAAAGAAAAGGTTTAGCCTGATGGCTTGCAAGCGCTACGGGTCAAGGTTCCGTGGACCGTCCGTTTCGGCTTGTAATGAGGGCCTCCATACCCATCCCAGCGCGTTTTCGGATGCTTCTTCCTGAGGGTGAAGAGACCAAAAGACTCCGTCAGTAGCGATTGGTTGACTGACCAGGCAGAGCATTTCCCAACCCGAAAGATTTTCAACGATCGTTCTGATGGGGGATGCCTTCCATACGCCTCCATCCGCATCGTCCGTGCGCATCCAGGTGCCCCTGAGTTTACCTTCTTCAAGGTTGCCTTTGAGAAGATAATCCACATCAATGTATTGGACCTCCAGACCCACATGCCTACGATCGAATGTCCCACCGTTGATCCATGCAAAACGGTAGTCGGTGTCCGGGTCCATACGGCCAAAGAGCTTCCCCTGGAAGGTCGCCCAGTCCATGCACAGAACATCCAAGGCTCCATCTCGATGAGTGGCTTCCAGTTCCCATCGGCCATTTATGGATGAAGTGTCGGTTTCGGAGGACAGGGGGAGAGCAAAGAAAAGGGGATCCGTGACATTTTCCTTCCCGTGAGATGGTTTTCTGACCAGTTGATACTTGCCACTGCGTCGATCGAGCACTTGATAAACGGGTATCAGGCCAGTGGGCCAGGCTTGTGAACCAATGGCCCAGAAGGAGGGCACTGCCTTTGGTTTTGGGGCCTGAAAACTCAATCGACTGAGGCCGGTTTCAGAGCTCAATGGATACACAGGCTGAGGGATCAATGCGCGTGCCTTCAAGTCAGGCTTTGGAGGCGGATCGGCTGTAGCTCGAAACGGTATGATGACTTCCAAACTCCATAGGAGCGCTAGAAGCAAGCCCGAGAAGCGGGCGGGCTTACTCAGGCGGCCACGGAAGCGAGCACCTCGTTTCATGTATCTATCCTCCTGTTCTTTGCAAGACAGGGCAAGTCTTGAGAGAATGAAGTCGCCTGACCCCTGCCTCAAATTTGCTTCGCTCTGTTCGGAATCCATGAAACAATCCATCCCTTAAATGGATTCGGGACATTACATCAATCGGGAACTGAGCTGGCTTGCTTTCAATCAGCGTGTCCTCGAAGAGGCTGTGGACGTGTCCAACCCTCTATTGGAGCGATTGAAATTTTACTGCATTGTGAGCAGTAATCTGGATGAGTTTTTTGAAGTGCGGGTGGCGGGTTTGAAACAGCAAATGGACCATCAGGTTCTAGAACTCACTCCGGATGGGCGCACCGCGCAGGAAACCTTTAAGGCTGTGGCGCGTCGTGCCCGTCGCATGCTTCAGGAGCAGTTTCAGTGCTGGAATGAATCCCTCGTCCCGTCGCTGAAGCAGCAAGGCATACATCTCTTGAGTTGCCAGGAGTTGACGGAGCATCAGCTTAAACGAGTCGACAGTTATTATGAAACGCAAGTGCACCCGGTCCTGACCCCCTTGAGTCTGGACCCATCCCACCCTTTTCCGCTGTTGCTCAACAAGTCCTTGAACATCATCGTGGAACTTTCCGAAGATGCGTCCGGTTCCAGAGGCGCTCAACGGGCCATTGTGCAGGTGCCACGAAATCTCAACCGTCTGGTGACCATCAAGGAAACACGTCAACAAACCCATTATCTCTTTCTGGAAGACATCATCCTGCGGCATGTCGAAACCTTGTTTCCGGGATTCAAGGTGCACGGGCATTGGCTCTTCAGGGTCACCCGCAACAGTGAGCTGTACCTAGATGAGGAATCCATACCAGACATGCTCAAGGCGATGGAAGCCGAGCTGGATAATCGTCGGAAGGGGGAAGCGGTTCGCCTCGAGGTTACCCAAGGATGCCCTCTGTCGATTCGCAACCAGTTGTTGAGTGAACTTGAGCTTGGGGAAGCAGACTCTTACGCCATCGCTGGACCTCTCAATGCGACACAATTGATGCAGATCTATGAGGACAATCATGGGGCTCATCTTCGCGATGAGGTTTTTCATGGAAAGAGTCCGCGATCCCTTGAAAAAGCCAAATCTCTTTTTGAAGCCATCAGGACCAGGGACCATTTAGTGCATCATCCTTACGATCACTTCAACGTGGTGGTACAATTCATCGAGCAGGCAGCCGAAGATCCCAATGTGCTTGCCATTAAACAGACCATGTATCGGGCAGGAAACGACCCTCGTATCTTCAAGGCCCTGATGCATGCGGTGCGTTTGGGTAAGCAGGTGACCGTGGTCATGGAGCTGAAGGCACGGTTTGATGAGGATAATAATATTCGGGCGGCGCGACGGTTGGAAGAGGCAGGCGTTCACGTGCTCTATGGCATGGTGGGATACAAGATTCATTGCAAGATGTGCATGGTGGTGCGCAAGGACGAGGATGGTATCCGACGCTATGTTCACCTTGGGTCGGGAAACTACAATCCAACCACCGCTCGCCTTTACACCGATCTTGGCTTATTTACCGCGGACCCTGGAATGGGAGCTGAGGTTGGAAAGGTCTTCAATCTTCTGACCGGGGTCTGCCAATTTCAGGGGACAGAAAAATTATTGGTGGCGCCGTTCAATCTCCATCAGAGAATGATGGAACTGATCGAACGGGAAGCCGAGCACGCACGGAAAGGTTTGCCTGCGCGCATCATTGCAAAAATGAATGCTCTGGTCGACGAGAGCATCATTCAATCCCTTTATGAAGCCTCACGCGCTGGGGTAGAAATCGACCTCATTATCAGGGGGATCTGTTGTCTGAAACCGGGAGTCAAGGGACTCAGTGAGCGGATTCGGGTTCGGAGCATTGTGGATCGGTTTCTCGAACACAGTCGGATCTTTTATTTTGAAAATGGTTGTCGGCCCGAGGTGTTTGTCGGGAGTGCTGACTGGATGCCGCGTAATTTCTTCAAACGCATTGAAGTCGTTTTTCCGGTAGAGGATGGTGTCCTTCGGGACAGGATTACGGAGGAAATATTGTCGTATCAGCTCAAAGACAATCAAAAAGCCCGCACCCTGGCTTCGGATGGTTCCTACCACCCTGAAAAGACCATGGGCGAGGAGGATGCCTTTCGCAGTCAGGGTGCCTTCATGAAACGGAGGATTCGGCCATCGGGCTCCTCAAGAAAAGCTTCTTCCAGTAAACTTCACATGCAAGTTCGTTCCAAACTTTCTCCTTCATGAAATGCCAGGATCCAAAAACCCTTCCAAAAAGGCAATTCCTCAAGACCTGTTTGGGGGCCACCATGGCTTGTGTCGGCCCCGTGGACCGAGGTGCCTGCCAGGTCGTTTCAGAATCGATTCCTTCGCCGATAGTGGATCTCCATCAACACACTCTTTACTCTGGTCGAAACAACCAGCAACTCATGCAGCATCAAGAGGCCATGGGTGTCGATTTGACGGTGTTGCCTCCAGCCGGAAAGTATTACGGATTGGCGGCTCGGTGTGGTTCCAACGAAACGGTTCATCGACTTTCCTCGCTTTACCCGGACCGGTTTGTGTTTTTTGCCAATGAGGTGCCGGACCTCGCGTTGGCCGGTGAGACGATTGAGCGGTATCTCAAGCTGGGTGCTTGTGGCATTGGGGAACAGAAGTTTGAACTGAATTGTGACGCACGAGCGATTGAAAGAATCGCCTCGATGGCAGCCGATTACCAAGTGCCGATCCTGATGCACTTTCAGCATCGTGCCTACAATACGAGTTTGGAGCGTTTCCACAAAGTGCTGGAAAAATATCCTCGCACGCATTTCATCGGGCATGCGCAAACCTGGTGGGGGCATATCGATCGTCATCATCAGCCTGAGGTCATGTATCCAACAGGTCCGGTGACCCCTGGTGGGCTGACCGATCGACTGTTATCGGATTACCCCAACATGCATGGAGACCTTTCCGCCGGTTCGGGATTGAACGCCTTGCAACGGGATGAAGACCACGCACGTGAATTCCTCCTTAGGCATCAGGACAAATTGATTTTTGGAAGTGATTGCAACGATAGCTTCGGAAAGGGGCCGGGATGTCAAGGGGGGCATACCCTGCGTACGTTGAGGGGCCTGGTGGAAGAGGACCACGTCTTGAAGAAGTTACTTTGCGAAAATGCCAGAGGACTTTTGAAGTTGAAACATCATCCTGCCCTCCATTCCTTGTGCTGATGAACGCATGGGCAATCGCAGCTTGCCTGGGACATTTCGAAACAACAGAATACGGCATGCAGCGCCCTCGAGTGATGATTATCGAAGATGAGGATCTTCAATACGAGATCTACGAGGAGTATTTTGAGGAGTTGACCATCGAACGTGCTCGCAGTGGCAGTGAAGCCCTGGCCCTTGCCGCCCGTTATGTGCCCCAACTGATCATCCTGGACCACATCCTGGATCAGGCGGAGCAAGGTTTGGATTTTCTTCCCGATCTTAAAAAAATGCTGCCCCACGTGCCCATTATCGTGGTGTCCGGTGCCCTCGAGGTCAGTGAGCAGATGAACGCCCTCCAGGGCCCTCGGCGTGCCCACTATTGTCTCTCCAAGCCAGTGGATCTCGAAGTTCTGCGGCAGACCATACAGACCGCCTTACAGGAATGTGGGGAGCAGGAAGTGATCCAGCAGTTTGAGTCTCTGGAGAAAACGAGGCGTTCGGACATTGAAGACTTGTTGAGTCGATCCACCGATCGATTGAGGCGGCAGCATCAAATTCGTCTTCAGTTGTCCGATTCCAATGAGAAGCCGAATATTTCTGCCTTGGCCAGAGACCACCGAGTCGCTCGGCGTACGATCATTCGCGATCTTCAGGAGATGATACGCCGGGGTGAGCTTGATACGTCCGTCTATCCCGATTGGGAGAAAGATTCCGAGTCATAGACATTGCGTCGCCGATCCGCGCTCGATCGGCTGTTGATGGCTATTCGACTGTTTCGGAATCGGATTCGTTTCGGTGGTTCGCGCTGGCAGGGGGATCCGATTGCCGATTTGAGACCGGTGTCCGTTTGAAAACTTCTACTGCCAGGGCCTTTCGCTCCTGACGGGCACGGCTGCGGATGACCCACATGTCCAGAAGTGCGGTCCCCATTGCCAAGGTGGTGAACAGGAAGCAGACCAACCAGTAGAACAAATAAGTCGTTCCTTTGAGGTAGGGGGCAAGCCAGGTGCTTCCCCATGTCAGCATTGCCGCTGAAGCAATCAGGAAAAACAGCCCTATCCAGCGTCTGCGTTTGTCGATGGGGCGTTGAACCAATGGCCTCATTCAAGCATAGAGCTTGTGGATCAATTGTCCGTGCACATCGGTGAGTCGAAAATCTCTTCCTTGAAAGCGAAAGGTCAGACGCTCGTGGTCCAGCCCAAGGAGATGAAGGATCGTGGCATGAATGTCATGGGTATGAGCCGGATCGCTGATGGCATCAAAGCCCAATTCGTCGGTTTCGCCGACGATATGTCCCGCCTTGGTGCCACCGCCTGCAAACCACATGGTAAAGGCATCGATGTGGTGATTGCGGCCTGTGGTCGAGCGATTTTCTCCCATCGGGGTGCGCCCGAATTCTCCACCCCAGATCACCAGCGTATCATCCAATAGTCCTCGGCGCTTGAGATCCTTGACAAGCGCTGCACAGGGCTGATCAATTTCTCGACACACTTTTTCGAAATCTCCTTGGAGGTTTTCGCCCGGGCCGCCATGGCTATCCCAGTTCGTGTGGTAAAGCTGGATGAATTTGACGCCTCGTTCGACCAGACGGCGAGCGAGCAGGCAGTTCCGCGCAAAAGTGGATGTGTTGGATTCGACCCCATAAAGTTCCAGAGTTTCTCTGGATTCCTGGGAAAGATCGATCAGCTCAGGGGCACTTGCCTGCATCTTGAAGGCCATCTCGTAGGCCTCAATACGAGTGGCGATTTCAGGATCTCCCGTTTCGACCAGATGCTGCATGTTCAGAGCCTTGACGGTGTCAATCACCGAGCGCTGGCTAGGAGTTCCAATCCCATCGGGTGTGGTGAGGTTCAAGATGGGTTCACCTTGGCCGCGAAGAGGTACGCCCTGATAGACGGTTGGGAGAAACCCGCTCCCCCAGTTGACGGCACCGCCTCGCGGCCCTCGAGGACCGCTTTGAAGGACAACGAAACCTGGCAAATCCTGACAGCTGGTTCCGAGTCCATAATTGGCCCAGGCACCCATGCTTGGCCTGCCAAACTGGCCGGACCCCGTGTTCATGAAGAGTTTGGCGGGAGCATGGTTGAACAAGTTGGTCTGACAGCTTCTTAGGAAAGTGCATTCGTCAACAATGCCTGCGGTGTGTGGAAGCAAGTCGCTGATCCACATACCACATTGGCCATGCTGTTGAAAGGTTCTGCGTGTTCCCAAAAGCGTACTCCGGTTTTTGAAGGAACTGTCCATGAAGGCAAATCGCTTCCCTTCCAGGTAAGAATCAGGAATGGCCTTGCCGTTGTATTGCTGAAGGACGGGTTTGTAGTCCAACAATTCCAGTTGAGAAGGGCCTCCGGCCATGAACAGGTAAATGACCTGCTTGGCTTTCGCCACATGGTGGGAAAGCTTGGAGGAAAGAGCATTGTTTGAACCTGCGCCAACGAGCGGGTTGGAGTCCTCGGATTGGGCCATGGATGCCAGGGCCATGCTTCCAAGCCCCATGCCACAGCGACTGAGGAAATGACGGCGCGTTTGGTGGGCCAGTGATTCTGTAAGCGTGTAGGGAGATTGCATGTGATGACCTATTCGCGGGTAATCGTTTCATCCAGATTGAGGCAAACCCTGGCCAGGCTGAACCAGACCGGATCTTCGGATGTTTCCGAAGTAGGAATCCTCTCTCTTTCAGCCTCCAGGAAGGCGGTGAGAGTGGCGGCTTCCTTTTCGGAGGGAAGGCGGGAAGTGCACCGCTTGAACGCAAATTGAATGCGCTTCAAATCGGTGGCCCCCTCTAAGGAAGCAATGGTTTTTCCGAAAGCGACGGCCATTTCGTGGAAAGCCGGATCGTTCAACAAGGTGAGGGCTTGCAATGGAGTATTGGAACGGATTCGACGCGTGCATGCGCTGAAGGCATCGGGTCCATCAAAGACCGAAAGCGCTGGATGTGGCGTCGCTCGATACAGAAAGGTATACATGCCTCTCCGGTAACGATTGGCCCCTTGTTCGGCACGCCATTTGCGCTGCACTTGGCCGAGGGTCATCACGCCTTCTGGTTGTGGGGGCCGCACGCTGGGGCCTCCTACGGTTGTTTCCAAGAGGCCAGCCGCATGGAGGGCCACATCACGAACGATCTCCGATTCGAGTCGCATGCGGTTTTGACGAGAGAGCAGACTGTTTCTTGGATCTTTTTCCATCCATTCAGGGCGGATTCGAGAGGACTGGCGATAGGTTGCACTTAAAGTGATCAGGCGGTGCATGTGTTTGAGGTCCCAGCCGGATTCCATCAATTCACAAGCCAACCAATCAAGCAGTTTCGGGTGACTGGGGGGGATGCCCTGGGTGCCGAAATCATTTTCGGTTTGAACGATGCCAACCCCGAAATATTGCTGCCACAGTCGATTCATCAAGACCCTGGCTGTCAGTGGATTCTTTTCCGAAACGATCCATCGAGCCAGATCCAGACGATTGGGGATTCCCTTCTTGACCAGCGGGTGCAGGACTGAAGGAACGCCGGGTCCGACGGGTACATCTGGTCGAGTGAAATCCCCCTTGATGAGGAGATGTGTTTGCCTGGGTTCCTCTCGCTCCTTGAGTACCATGGCAGTGGTCACTCTGGGACGGCTGCGCCTGAGTCGCTCCTGCTCCTTGGTGAGCGATTGATAATCTTTGTCGTTTGCCTTGAATTGTTTGCTCAAGAGTGCCTGTTCTTCCTTGCTTCGCTGGCTGGGTAGCTTGGCTAGCACAGGACGGATTGCCTCGGGCGCTGTTTCCGTATCGCTCTCATTGAAAAACTTTTCCCAATTGAGGATTTTTGCAGGCAGTGATGCCTCATAATCGGCCATGGTTTCCTTGAGGGCATCATTGCGGGATTCCCAAGTCACCAATTTCAGGGATTCCTCGTGAGTGGGTGCGGGAATGTTTGGCTCCTCCTGGTTGTTGAAGAAGGAAAATAGTTCATAATATTCCTTCTGGCTGATGGGGTCGAACTTGTGGTCGTGACATTGAGCGCATCCCACCGTGAGGCCGAGAAATGCGGTTCCGGTGGTGGCAACTCGATCGAAAATGGATTCCATACGGAACTGCTCTGGATCGATCCCCCCTTCCTGGTTGATTTGGGTGTTTCGATGAAAGCCAGTCGCGATGAGCTGTTGCTGATTGGCGTGAGGCAACAAGTCTCCGGCAAGTTGCTCAATACAGAATTGATCCAAGGGCATGTTGCGATCGAATGCCTCAATGACCCAATCACGGTAGCGCCACATGGTCCTTTCACCATCGATGCTGTAACCATTCGAATCGGCGTAGCGAGCGACGTCGAGCCAATGCCGAGCCCAGCGCTCACCATAATGGGGCGAGCGCAGACACTCTGCTACCCAGGATTCATAAGCTTCTTCGGAGAGGCTCTGACCGATGGACTGTAGATCCTTTTCTCCTGGAGGAAGCCCTGTGAGATCCAAAAACAGTCGACGCATGAGCGTATGAGGGCTTGCCTCCGGCGATGGAGTCATGCCCTCTGTCTCAAGCCGATGCAGGATGAAAGAATCGATTGGATTCCTGGGCCATGTTGTCTCTCGGACTTGGGGGATGTCGGGTCGAGAGGGTGCCACAAATGCCCAGTGGTCCTGCTCATCGGCTGGTAAATCGCTTGGGATCAGAGCTCCTTGGTCAATCCAGCGGGCGATCTGCTCAATTTGAGGGTTCGGAAGTGATTCGGCCTTGTAGGGCATGGCTGCGATGTCCTCATGTTCTCCTCTAATCAAGGAGACCAGCAGGCTGGCGTCTGCATCTCCTGCTTGCCACGCGGCTCCCGTATCCCCCTCAAATGGCGCCTCTGAACCACCCAGGTTCAAGCGAAGTCCTGCCTTCTGCTGGGTGGACCCATGGCACCGATAGCAATGTTCCTTGAAAATCGGACGGATGTCCGTGGCAAAGTCTACCTGGGACACTTCGGCTTTCAGGGAGCCCAAGGCAAGCAGTAGGATCGATCCAGCACACAGGACATGGGAAACAAAAACATTCACGCTGAGGACATTATGCCCGAGTGTTCGAATCTTTCAACTCAAGTTCCGGGTGAGAGAAATGTGTCCATGCTACGCTTCTTTTTTGTTTCCTTTTGCCCATAGATGACAAGGTCTTGGGGGATGGCTCTACATGCAATGATCGTGCTTCTGGCTCCTTTGCATGGGCTTCACAAGGGCTGGGTATTCGGGGCAGTCAGTGGTCATTCCGAGCGCGTGGATGGAGGAGAGACGCTATCGATGCAATGGAATCGCTACATTGTGCTGAACCAAGTGGCTCTGCTCGCTGGCCCAGGCCAATGCGGAGGGAGTGTTCGATTGGGGAGGCAGTTTCCTCTGGCCATTAACTGTTTGGATGCCGATCTGGATGCGAAAGATCAGCAAGGCATCATGGGAGATCTGGGGGTCCTGCGTGCTGGAGAAATTTTGCAACTGAGCTCCGAGCGCCTCCATGGCGTCGAACCTGAAGGATCCTGGATGCTTCAGAGAGTGGTATTCAGCCCCGTGGTCCATGGCAAGTGAACGGTTGTCATCTTGCCCGCCAGCGGGTTATTCTTTGGGGATGAAGCTTGCCTGCTTTTTCTGGGTGATTTTGGGAGGGTGGTTCGTCTCCGCTTGTAGCGCCTCGGATGCTGAGCTTGAGCGTCCCAATATCCTTTTCATTCTGGCCGATGACTTGGGATGGAGGGATCTGTCTGTTCAAGGGAGTCGGTTTTACGAGTCACCCCATATCGACCGGATCGCCAGGGAGGGGATGCGTTTTCAGCAGGGCTATGCCACCTGCCAAGTATGCAGTCCATCGAGGGCCAGCATCATGACTGGCAAATACCCGGCAAGGCTTGCGATCACCGATTGGATTGGTGCAGCCGAAGGTTTTCAGTGGAAGCGCAACACCCGACTGTTACCAGCCCATTACAATCACTCGCTTCCCAAGGAAGAGTTCACCCTTGCCGAGGCATTTAAGGAAGCCGGATATCGAACATTTTTCGCGGGTAAGTGGCATTTGGGAGGTGAGGGCAGTTTTCCTGAGGATCATGGTTTTGATATCAACATAGGGGGGCATCACCGGGGTTCTCCTCCAGGTGGTTTTTTCTCCCCTTACGCCAACCCCAAGATGGCATCAGGCCCCAAGGGAGAATATCTCCCACTGCGGTTGGGAGAGGAGACAGCCGCTTTCATTGAAGCGCATCAAAAGGAACCTTTTCTTGCTTACCTCTCTTTTTACATGGTGCATGCCCCATTACAGACAACAGAAGCGCTGTGGCGCAAGTACCAGCAAAAAGCCCAAAAGGCAACCTCCCCAACCCATCGATTCAAAGTCGATCGGACTTCACCCGTGCGACAGGTCCAGGACAACCCACTCTATGGGGGTATGGTGGAAGCCATGGATCAGGCGGTTGGCAAGGTGTTGGAAACCTTGGATCGCCTTGGGCTGAGCGACAAAACCATTGTTGTTTTTACCTCAGACAATGGAGGGGTTTCTGCCGGCGATGGGAAAGCGACTTCCAACCTTCCCTTGAGAGGCGGCAAGGGACGCCAGTGGGAAGGGGGCATTCGTGAACCTTTCTTCATCAAATGGCCGGGAGTGGTGCCCCCAGGAAGTCAAAGTGATGAACCGGCCGTTGGAACCGACTTCTATCCCACCTTGTTGGAAATGGCAGGTCTTCCTGCCAGGCCTGGGCAGCATGTGGACGGCGTCAGTTTGGTCCCCGTATTACGCGGAGAGGATCTGCCGGATCGAAACCTTTACTGGCACTACCCTCATTACGGGAATCAGGGTGGTGAGCCCTCTTCGATCATTCGTCAGGGAGAATGGAAATTGATTTACTATCATGAGGATGGCCGTTGCGAGCTGTATCACCTTGAAACCGATCCAGCTGAAATGAACAACGTATCAGATCAAAACCCCCAGCTGAAGGAGGCACTCTTTGCCGATCTCATGCAGTGGCTCCAACAGACAAAGGCACGCATGCCCTTCCCAAACCCTGCTTTTGATACCGAGGCCTACAAGATGGAAAAAAAGCGAACACAGGAGGTTTTTTTGCCTCGTCTGGAAAGGCAGCACGCTGATTTTCTGCGACCCGATTGGTCTCCTTCAGGGGGGTGGTGGGAGCAAACCGGTAACTGAGGAAGGGAGGCACTCCTGAAAGATCTGGGTCCAATGGAAGATGCTACCTGAATGCAGCTTTGTTGGATCAGGCTCTACCAGTCAGGGTTACTCAGCTGATCAACGGCCTGCTGGGCCATGTCCTGCATGACCAGGGGAAGCACCCTTCGCTCTGCTTCGGTGAGGTCTGATGCCGCTCTGGAACTGGTTTTTCCGGTGATCTCCTTTTGCATCAGCACTTCGCTTCCCGATTGCCGGGTTGCTTTGAACTGAGCAGTGACGAAAATTTCAAAATCTCGAACGGTGAGCACGTCCTGGGGATCGAGGGTCAATTTGTTACGTGTGACCGATGTAACGGTGGCTTCCAGGAGAATGTCCCCCCGGTTTTGAGTTTCCAAAGCAAAGGTGCCGTCGCGCTGAATTTGCTGTCGAAGAGCGAAGGAGAGAGCTTCTCCTAGACCTGGTTCCTGGGTCCTGTTTTCAATCGGTTTGATCTGAATGGAATCACCGCCTTTCAGTGAAGTGCCCTTGTGGCCTAATTGATAACCGGCACAGCCTGCAGACCCCACGGCCCATACAACGAGGAAGATCACTGCCCACTCTCTTGCCCAAAAGTGGGTGGTCATAGCTGTGAACCCTCGTCACCTTGGGAAGCTGTATCGGCTGGTAGACTTGGATCCAGTTTGAGAACCGAGAGTCGCTGCCTAGCCTCGAGAGCATAGGGATGCTCAGGCGCGTTGAGAAGGCGGTTAAGGATGTCCAGAACATCGTTGTAGTAAGTCATGGCTCCATTCAGTTGCCTCTTGTCATCATAAAAGCGGGCCACCATGAGGCTTCCTCGAGCCTGTTCGATACGCAGGGAATCAATGTTTTGGTTAGCAAGTTCAACGCGATCCTCCTGAGGGTAAAGGGTAATGAAATCGGTGAAGACATCAATCGCCTTGCCGGCCATGCTTTGATCATATTCAGCTTCCTGTGCTTCCTGCATCAACGCGAGGCCCGCCTTGAAAAGCGCATCGGCTACCACCTCGGGATCCTTGTTGTATTTGTCAGCGGCTGTCTCGTATGCTTTTACGGCTTTCGTGAATTCTTTTTGGTTTTCCATGGCCTGACCAATGTTCATCTGGGCTTTCGGTGCCACGTCACTGAAAGGACCATTTTTGATGAGTCCCTCGTACATTTCGGAGGTTTTACTCATGGATCGGTAAAGCGGTATCAAGCCCCATATTCGAAATCGTTTGCCATTCAAAAATCGAGTGGTGATTTCGAACTGGCGATTGAGGCATTCCTGGTATCGATCGGAGGTCGGATAGTCTTCAAGAAGTTTCTGATATTCATTGAAAGCCTTTTCGTCTTTGGACATTCCCTCGTAACAGAGCCCGGCAAGATACTGAGCGTTGGGGGCATAATCCGAAAATGGCCATTGGCGAATCAGGCGTTTGGAGGCTTTGATGCCCGTTTTGTAGTCTCCCTGATCGTATTTTTCCTGAGCTACCTCAAGCTGTTCCACGGCCCGATCGCGCATCCAGTCACCTGCATTTCCTGGAGTTTCGTAGCTCCAGCCCTCTCCTGGAGTAAAGACAAACGGGGCAGGACAGCGCTGAGTCAGGCAACCCATCATCAGCAGGACCATAAAGAGCGATCTCCGGTTTTTAAGCATGCTTTTGAAAAAATAGAAAAGCCCTCCAGACAAGTCAAGCGGCGGACCTTTCGGTTTTTCAGGTCATGACAAACCGTGAAAAAGGCTGCCCATTGTAATTAAACGCGTCCTATGCGATGATTCGTCTCCTGAAAAAAATGAGAAACGGCCATCCCATCCAGGTGGGTCACAAGGAAAGCCATTGTGGATCGTTATCCCTAGGGCTCCTTGCCCCCATAATTTGTTTGATATCAGGGTTTTTGACCCTCAATGCGGCCTCCAGAGAACGGACACCTCAACCCAATGTCATCCTGATCGTGGTAGACGATATGGGTATTGGCGACCTGGGTTGCTATGGGCAACGACATTTTCAGACACCTCGACTGGACCAAATGGCTCAGGAAGGGGTTCGATTTACCCATTATTATTCGGGAAGTCCCGTGGGGGCTGCCTCGCGTGCGGTTCTCATGACGGGAAGGCACAGCGGACATGCCACCATTCGCGGAAATCAAAAAGTCCCGTTGGAATACGGCGACTACACTCTTGCTGAAGGCCTCAAGCAATTGTCCTACGCGTCCTGTGCCATTGGCCTTTGGTCGATGGGACAACCTGGCTCCACGGGCTTACCCAATTTACAGGGATTTGACGAATGGTTCGGTTTTCTGGATCAGGAAGCTGCTCGGAATCACTACCCTGAATTTCTCTGGCGTAACCAGCAGGTGATCCGATTTGAAGCCAACGGCAACAACCGCCGTGGGCTCTACATTCCCTACAAGTTTACGGATGCCGCGATGAATTTCATCCAATCGACTGGGTCTAGTCCGTTTTTTCTCTACCTCTCCTACACCCTTCCGGCAGGTGACTTGATGGTTCCGACCACCAAGCCCTACAGTGATATGGATTGGCCGGAGGAGCAGAAAATGAAGGCAGCGATGATTTATCGTCTCGATCGGGATGTCGGCAAGATTTTGGATCTGCTCGATGAAAAGGACTTGTCTTCTTCCACGCTCGTTCTTTTTTGCAGCGACAACGGGCCACCTCGGGAAGGCGTTGTGGACCCGGATTTTTTTAAGTCATCAGGAGAGCTGAGAGGTGGGAGTGAGGAACTTTATGAAGGGGGCATACGATCTCCCATGATCATGCGCTGGAAGGGACAACTGACTTCCGGAAAGGTGTCAGATCAAGTGTTCGCGGCGTGGGATTTGATGCCCACCATTCTGGAACTGTGTGGGGAGAACCTTCCTGGCGGCTTGGACGGAGTTTCTCTCAAGCAAACCCTCCTCAAGGGTGACCTTGTGAAACATCCCCCCATGTATTGGGAAACTCACGAAGAGGGTTTTCGTCAGGCCATACGGTTTGAGCGCTGGAAAGCCATTCGCTTTGGTATGGGGGAGGGCGTGGAACTTTATGACCTGGAAAAGGACCCATCAGAGCAAACGGATCTTTCGGTGAGTCATCCTGACATAGTCGCCGAACTGACCCAGCTGATGGACGCATCTCATACATCATCCTCTGCCTGGCCCGTTTCACCGTAGATGTTGTTTTCAGGATCACGTGGGTGGCTTCCTGGTGTTTAATTTCCGTCCTACCAGTGCGGGAAAACATTTCACCGATAGCGATGAGGTTTTGCCTACCTGTTGTGCAGCTTTCAATCATCCTCCATGTCCTGTTCGCAAAGGCGATCTTCTGGTGCTGGCATGCAACAACCTCGCGAGAGGTTGTTGATGGATGGAATCGATGCGTTAAGTCATGCAGAATTGCTCTCCATCTTGCTTGGAAGTGGGGTCAAGGGGCACCCCGTCAAGGCGATTTCCGAAGATTTGATCCTTCATCATGGGAGCCTCAATCAAATGGCCTGTGCTGACATCCCGCAGTTGTGCCAGACTCGCGGGATTGGTGTTGACAAAGCGATGATCATCAAGGCTGCCTTTGCCCTGGCCAAGAGGCTTGTGGAGGAGAGACCACCAAAGCGGCGGCTCCTGGAGCGTCCAGAGCAAGTGGCTCAACATTTACGGGAGCGCGTGCGTTTTGAGGAGGTGGAGTGTCTTTATGTGATTCTCCTGAATGCGCGCCATCAACATATCAAAACCGAGGAAGTCAGTCGTGGCATACTCGATGCCGTCATGGGGCACCCCAGAGAGGTTTTTCAGCACGCCATTCGGCATCGCGCCGCGGCCCTTGTGTTGGCACACAATCATCCTTCGGGGGACCCCATGCCCTCGGAGTCGGATATTCGACTGACGCGTGAAATGTTCCGTGCAGGTCAGATCCTCAAAATCGAGCTACTCGATCACGTCATCCTTGGGAGACCGGGGAAAGGGTCTCCACCCCATTTCGTGTCTTTACGAGAGCAAGGATACTTCTACCATTGACCCATGGCCATTAATCCTAGCGCAATCATTGATTCCAAAGCAGAAATCCACTCGAGCGTTGAAGTGGGGCCTTATGCCGTCATTGACGCTCAGGTGGTGCTGGGACCGGGGTGTTGGGTGGGGCCCCATGTCCATCTGACAGGAGACCTGATGGCAGGTACGAATTGCCAGTTTCATGCGGGTTCGGTGATGGGGGACGCACCTCAAGACGGCAAATATGATGGTGCTCCCACACGCTGTCGGATTGGCTCGGGTAACGTGTTTCGTGAGCATGTCACCGTGCATCGTTCCAATTCCATGGAGGAGGATACGGTCATAGGGAATGAGAATTATTTCATGGCCCATGCCCATGTGGGCCATAATTGTCGGGTCGGTCACAAGAATATCTTTGCCAACGGAGCCTTGTTGGGGGGGCATGTGGTCATGGAAGATGAAGCGTTTTTATCGGGGCACTGCGCAGTACATCAATTCGTCAGAATTGGTCGTCTGGCAATGATGCAGGGGCACGCGGGCTTGAGCAAGGACCTGCCACCTTACATGATGTCCACCGGCATCAACATGATGTGTGGTCTCAACACGGTCGGGTTGCGACGTGCGGGCCTATCCCTCTCAGAGCGTAATGAACTCAAGCGGCTTTATCATCACCTTTTTTCTGCAAAAATCCCTCTCAGTGAAGCCGTCATTCAAGGCCAAGAACTGTTTAGCGCTGCCTCCTCACAACATGTCCTTGACTTTATTCAAGGATCCACCCGTGGCATCTGCAAGGATGTCCGTCAGGGGAGTCCCGTGCGAGGAGGCCAAGGAGGTTGATATGGCTCCAAGGAAGACGTCAGCGTCCTTGGGATCTTAGGAGGCACTACCCAATCCGCAGGGCAGACACTTCGCCTTGACTGTCGGCAAATCGCTCCAGGGTCAATCCCATGGCACGTGCCTGAGTGAGCCAAAGATTCGCCAGGGGAGTGCCCTCTGGTGAGTGGACATGCAAGCCTGTTCGCAAAGCTCCACCTCCGGATCCTGCAACAATGATGGGTAGATCATTGTATTGATGGGTGGAGCCATCACCGAGTCCCGAACCATAGGTGAACAGGGTGTGGTCCAGCAGCGTCCTGCCATCAGCCTCCTGGATACTGTCCATTTTCTCAACCAGGTATGCAAATTGTTCCATGTGAAATTGATCCACCCTGAGGAGATCTTCGATATCCTCGGTTTGGTTGTGGGACATGCCATGGTGGCTCTTTGGTTTGTCGAACAAACCGTCAAACATGTAGGGAGTATCCCAGCGCTCCGGGCCCACCATGAAAGTAGCAACATGCGTCAAACCTGTTTGCAGTGCGACCACCATGAGTTCCCCCATCAGACGAAGGAATTCACCCCTTGGCAGGTAGGACTCGGGTGGCTCCTGAACATCACTTTTTGTCAAGGCATCCCGCATGACCCCGAGCCTCTCCATTTGTTGTTCGATCATGCGGATGGATTCAAAGTATTCCTCAAACTTGTGCTGATCGTTTTTACCAAGGCGTCGTTTCAGCCACCTGGCATCCTCCAAAACCAAATCGGTGACTTCTCCAAATCGCAGGGTTTCCTGAGTTGAAAAAAGACGACGAAACATCTTTCTGGGGTCCCGTATGGAGGGCGCAAGGTGCCCGGTTCCGTACCATGAGATATTGTCAAAATAAATGGATTCCTTGTTGTCTTGATGAGGGTTGCAGCCAAATTCAAGCGTACGAAAAGCGGTTTGATGCCCCACATGATCTCCGACCACGTGATCCAGGGTTCGATCCAGTGGCCAGGCAGATTGTTCCACCGAATAGGGAGCAGCACTGCTTAAGTAACAGCAGGCGCACTGTGCGTGGACGTCGGTGCCGTCCTGAAAGGTGCGGTCCATGCCTGTGATCAGATTGACTTTTCCCTTGATCGCCTCCAGAGGCTTCAAGGTGGGCGTCAGTTGTCCCAGCTTCTCGACGCTGAAAAACGGGCTTTGCTCTCCGAGTGAGTGCATCAAGTTACCCAGATTACCTTTTGGAATGATGTCATTCTCCTCACCCGGGAAGAATCCGCGCCGCACCACTCCGATGGGGACGTAGAAGTGCGCCATCCGGGTCGGAATGGTTTTCTTGGGGGTGTCAGAAAGGCTTTCTAACCACGGCAGGGCGAGGGTCGCTCCTCCGATGCCTCTCAGAAAATGACGTCGATTGATATTCATGGCTTGGTTCTTCAGGGTTTTCCGGAGCGAAAGGGCTTGCTCATGACGATGGCTTGGATCAGATCTTGGAGCCGATGGCCCTCAGGTGCCGTCTGGCGGATGATGTGGCTCAAGACAGCCTGGTCCGAAGGCTCGAGAGGTCTTGCCAGAGCGAAGCTCATGAGGTGTCCGCTCAGCGCATGGGCAAAGCGGTCCTGATGGTTCAGAAGCGATGCCTTGAAGCTCTTGATGTCGTGAAAGGGTTCCTGCCCAAACAAGATGCCTTCCATGTCTACCTTGCGACCATTCGCATATTGATCTCTCCAAGTACCGATGGGGCTGTAATTTTCGAGGGCAAATCCGAAAGGGTCGATTTTCTCATGACAACCCCGGCACTGTGCCTGTTCCCGGTGTGCCTGAAGTCGTTCGCGAATGGTCTTGCCATGTGCCTCCACGGATTTCTCTTCGGATAAGGGCGGAACGTCGGCAGGGGGAGGTTCAGGTGGACGATTGAAAAAAACCGTGGCCATCCAGGAGCCTCGTGTGATGGGCTTGGTGTCTTCCGGGCCCGATGTCATGGTCATCACTGCCGCGTTGGTGATGAGCCCACCGATTCTGGGGTCTTCTACCGGATAGCGCTCAAACCTCAGCACGGTGACTTCCTGGTTCCCTTGGATGGGTTTTTCTCCAATGCCAAGTTCACCGTATGCCTCCTGGAGCAATTTGGAACGATACGTGAAATTGGACTGAATGAATTGGCTGATAGATAAATTTTCAATAAGGACGGTCTCAAAGAGCAGCAGTGGCTCAAGCACCATGTGCATGCTGTCGCGATACTTAAGAAAGTAGAATCCAGGAAAGGATTCCTTGTCCGGCGTCGAGGATATGATGCGATCGAGTTGCAGCCATTGGGATGGGAAGCTGTCACAAAAGCGCTTGAGTCTGGGATGGGAGAGCATTCTGTGGAACTGTTTCTCCAGTCCCTGATCCAAGACGAGTTCTCCGTTCAAAGCCGCTTCGAGCAAAGGTTCATCTGGGAGGCTTCCCCAAAGGAAAAACGATAAGCGACTGGCTAACTCCAGACCTCTCAAGGATGCGTCTTCGAGGGTGGTTTCTACGGGCGCTTCTTGATAAAGGTAAAGAAACCTGGGAGAGGAAAGGATGGCAGCCAAAGCTGCTTTCATGCTGTCGGTGAACCCTTTGCCGGATCGCCATTGTTTCAGTGCATAATCGATATAACGCTGATAAGTCTCTTCGTCGGCATTCCCTCTGAATGCCTTCCGCATCAGGGGGCGAAGCCTTACAGCCACAGCTTCCTGCATGTCCTGATCTTCTGGTGGAGGGGCAAAGCATTGCATCCAGATGCCGACGCGATCGGGTTTGAAATCCGGGCTTTCGACGATGGATTGCGCCAGGCGAAGGAAACCTTCGAGTAACAAGGGCGAGAGGGACAAGTGGTCACTTCGATTATCGAAACCATGTTCCGCCCGAAGATCCTGCGGGAAGGGGGCCACACCCCCCAGCCGCTTCTCTATGAGCTGCGACTTACCCAGCGGTCTGCAGCCGACCTTGACCACCGTGGGCATTTTTCCAGTCTGTGGTTGGAAGTAGCCATCATGATCCCTGAGAATACGCTCGGGCAGCGCATACACCACTCCTTGAAGATCCAATAAATCCACCACCGCATTGTTGTATTGGAATCGGTTCATCCGACGTACCGAAACCTTTGGCGATGATGCAACTTCCAGGGAGTTTTCCATCTCAAATCGGGTCAATCGATCGATGATGTCCTCTCTTGCCGACGGAGCGACATTGGGAGCCTCCTCGGGAGGCATTTCCCCAAACCTCAGCACATCCTTGATGGCTTGAAGGTCTTGAAAGGCGGAGGCATCCACAGGTTGCTGCAACCAGCCTCTCAAATCCACCTTCCCCTTGATCTTGTCGTCCTTTCCGTGGCATTCGACGCAGTGATTGCGAAAGAATGCTTGAATAGGCTTCAACTCAGTAGCCTTGGTCGCCACTGGAATGACCAAACTCCAAGCTAGAATCCGGAACATTGGAAACACAGATTGAGTATTACCCCATGATCCAATGGATCAAAAGGCTAAATCCCCGTTGAAAGTAGGAAACGGCTCCTGTGACCGGACTGCCATTGAAGACACTCAGGCTCATGAAGAGTGACTTCCTGGCCTTTGCTATGAGGGGTGAAAACCGATTGTTTTCGTGGTGGCCTCTTGTTAGCGTTGCCATCTATTGCCTATGAGTGAGATACGATTAGCCATAGTAGGATGCGGAGGCATCACGCTTCAGAACCATCTTCCGGGGATTGCGATGTGTGGAGGGGCTCGTTTGACAGCCTTGTGTGATGCCAATGCGCAAACCCTGGAGCGTGCTCAGACTCAAACGGGTGTCGGAGTGGGGTCGACGGATTTTCAGGAAGTGGTGGTGCGAGAGGATGTGGATGCCGTCATCATCGCCACACCGAATCTTTTCCATGGCCCGATTGCTCAGGCGGCCATTGCCGCTGGTAAGCATGTGCTGTGTGAAAAGCCCATTGCCATGAATTACCAGGAAGCCAAGGCCATGGCAGAGGCGGCTGATCAGGCAGGCCTCCGACACATGACAGCCTTTACGTACCGTTTTGTCCCTGCCATGAGGTATCTCAGTCACCTGGTTCAGGATGGATTCCTTGGGGATCCCTACCATTTTCGCTGCTGTCGTCTGCAGGATTGGGGCAACCGGGATCTCGGGTGGCGACAAGAAGCCCGATTGGCTGGAACCGGAGAGCTGGGAGACATGCTCTCCCATCGCATTGATTTTTCCCACTTGCTGTTGGGGCCTATGACGCGTTTGTGCGCCCATCTCAAGCAGTTTGTAGCGGATCGCGAGGGACATGCCTCTAACCTGGATGACTGGTCCTCCATTTTGGCTGATTTCAAAAGTGGGGCTACCGGGGTGCTGGAGAGCAGTAAACTGGCCACCGGCCGCAATGAGAGCTGGAAAAGTCAGGATTATCTGGAACTCAACGGAAGCCAGGGTTCAGTAGTCTTTTTGACGGGTCACTGGGATGAGCTGCAGCTAGGGAAACCAGGAGGGGATGGGCTGGAAACGGTCAAAATTCCAAAAGAATTTTGGACGTGGCCGGGGTCACCTCGGGATCCGCAACAAGGGGATCCTTTGGTGACCTTTCGCTATGATCAGGCTTTTGAATTTCTGGAGGCCATTCGGCAACAGAGGGATTGCACCCCGTCTTTTTGGGATGGGGCGCGCGCGCTACAGGTCATGGACGCGGCAGTGGTTTCTTCCAACGAAGCAAGATGGGTTCACCTGGATTGAACGCAAAGTCCTCCTTACAGTGATGAGGATTCCGATTGCCAAGAGCAGGGGGGCTGACATGGAGGCAATACCTTTTCACTCGTAGATTTGAGACCGAGGCGAAACAAATGAAAAAATCACTCAAAGGTGAAATCCCGCGGCAGGCCGTGTATCGACTTTCGGTCTACATGCGCTGCCTGATGCGTCTCAAGGCCAATGGCATTGAGACGGTTTCCAGCCAGGCCTTGTCTGGGGCAGCCGGAGTGAAACCCACGCAACTTCGCAAGGACTTGACTTATTTTGGCCAGTTTGGGACCCGTGGGCTGGGCTATGATGTCCATCAGTTGACCGACATGATTACGGAGGTTCTGGGCACCAGCACCCTCCAGCCGGTCGTGCTGGTTGGGGTGGGAAACCTTGGTAAGGCACTTATTTCTTATCGAGGCTTCGAGCGTGAGGGGTTTGAAATCGTATCCGCCTTTGATGCAGACTCAGCTTTGACTCAAGGACCCTTGCGACAGGGGATCCCCGTTCGGCCCATGGAGCAGTTGCGGGAGGTGGTTGAAGAACATCAGGTCAAAATGGCCGTTCTTTGTGTCCCTGCCGAGGCTGCCCAGTCAACGGCCAATCTATTGATGCAGGCTGGAGTGACCGGTATTCTCAATTTTGCGCCCATGGTGCTGCATGCTCCAGAGGGCGTCACGGTCAACAATGTCAATCTTGCCATCGAGTTGGAAAACCTGAGCTACTTCATCCAGGACCATGCTTCCGAGTTGGAGGATGTTTCTCCCATCCAAGAAGAGCCTGCTTCCTCCTGATGTCACTCCAGCGATCCTGACTGAATTTCCCCAGCCTGTCCCTCCTTCACAGGCACTGAGCTGTCTTCCAACATGCTTTTCCAGATGAGGCCTGGTTTTTGGAGCAGCCTTCATGCCCAGAGTGGTGCTTCCTTGGGCAATCAGAAGCACCTTCTCGGGTGTTTCCGTGTCATCTGAGCGGAAAAATTTTGGAAAATAATGATTTATTTGCGGTCTGAAAGAAAGTTGTAAGTGTAACAATAAGAATAAAATAGGTTTTTTTGGATGGGCTGATTTCTTTTTCCTTCTCTCATTTGTTCATTGAATCACGCGTTTGAATTCCTATGATATAAGATACGGGTTCGAATGGGATCGAGCCCTTCTGGTAATCTCAAACCTCAGGAGAAAGGAGACGAACATGCAAACAGATAAATGGACCATCAAGGCGCAGGAAGCCCTCGCAGGAATGCAGCAGGAGGCTCGGAGCAGAAGGCATCAGGAGATGGATTTGGAGCATCTCCTGTGGGCTCTGCTCAATCAACCCGAGAGTCTGGTATTGCCCGTGATGCGACAAATCGGTGCCGAACCCTCTCTCATACGACAGGACCTGGATGAGGCACTCAAGAAACGTGCCACTGTCGAGGGGAGTGATGAGCAATATTCCAGTCGGGCTCTCTCAGCCGCTCTTCAGGAAGCACAGCAGGAGGCCAAACGGCTCAAGGATGAGTATGTCAGCACCGAACACTTGCTGCTGGCGCTGGTTGCCAAGGCAGGGAGCAGTCTTCAGCAGATGCTCAAAGCTCGTGGGGTGCATCGAGACGATGTGCTCAAGGCTCTGATGGCCTTACGTGGGTCTCAGCGTGTCACTGATCAAAATCCTGAGGATAAATTCCAGGCACTCGAAAAGTACGGGAAGGATCTTACTGCGCTAGCGCGAGCAGGAAAGATCGACCCGGTGATCGGGCGTGATGAGGAAATACGGCGTGTCATGCAAGTGCTCTCACGACGCACCAAGAACAACCCTGTGCTGATCGGTGAGCCCGGTGTGGGAAAAACCGCCATTGTGGAAGGTCTGGCCCGGCGCATTGTCAGCGGGGATGTGCCAGAATCCATCAAGAACAAGCAGCTGGTGTCCATGGATATCGGCGCCATGATCGCCGGGGCCAAGTATCGCGGGGAATTTGAAGACCGGCTCAAGGCTTTTCTCAAGGAAGTCACGGCCAGTGAAGGTCGTATCATTCTCTTCATTGATGAACTTCACACCATCGTGGGAGCTGGCAAGACCGAAGGCAGTGCCGACGCGGCCAACATGCTCAAGCCGCAATTGGCTCGCGGAGAGCTGCGCTGCATTGGTGCCACTACCCTGGATGAATACCGTAAATACATCGAAAAGGATCCTGCATTGGAGCGACGGTTCCAGCCGGTTTCCGTGCAGGAGCCAACCGTGGAAGCCACCATTGCCATTCTTCGAGGTTTGAAGGAACGCTATGAAAGTCATCACGGAATCCGGATCCAGGATGCGGCGCTGATCGCCGCAGCCACTCTTTCAGACCGTTATATTTCGGATCGGTTTCTTCCCGACAAGGCTGTCGACTTGATGGACGAAGCGGCTTCCCGATTGCGTATCGAACTTGATTCCATGCCCACCGAGATTGATCAGTTGGAGAGGCAGATCATGCAGCTTCAAATCGAACAGACGGCTCTGAAGAAGGAAAAGGACGAAGCTTCCCGTGACAGACTTTCGAGGATCGAGAAAGAGTTGGCGGATCTGCAGGAGGATTGTGGGAAAATGAAAGCCAAGTGGCAGCACGAAAAACAGTCCATCTCCAAGTCATCGGATCTGCATGTGAAGTTGGAGGAAGCTCGTTTTGCCATGGAAAAAGCGGAACGGGAGGGGGATCTCAATGGCGCTGCCCAACTAAAGTATGGCACCATTCCGGATCTTGAAAAAGAGATCGAAGAGGCACAGAAGGCGATCCAGGAGGATCCGGATCAAAAGCGCCTGTTGAATGAAGAAGTGACCGATGAGGATATTGCCCAGGTGGTGGCATCCTGGACCGGGGTGCCGGTCAACCGGATGCTGGAATCCGAACGAGACAAACTGGTGCACATGGAATCCAGATTGCATCAGCGGGTGGTGGGGCAAGCGGCTGCCGTGAGTGCGGTTTCCAACGCTGTGCGGCGCGCACGCAGCGGTTTGCAGGACCCCCAAAGGCCGGTGGGATCCTTTGCCTTTTTGGGCCCCACTGGCGTCGGGAAGACGGAAATGGCCAAAGCCCTGGCAGAGTTTCTCTTCGACGACGAACAAGCCATGGTGCGCATCGACATGACCGAATACATGGAGAAGCATGCCGTTGCGAGGCTCATCGGAGCCCCCCCAGGCTATGTGGGGTTTGAAGACGGTGGCCAGTTGACCGAAAGCGTTCGGCGTCGTCCTTACTCGGTTCTACTGTTTGATGAAATCGAGAAAGCTCATCCAGACGTGTTCCACATTCTACTTCAGGTGCTGGATGATGGGCGTTTGACCGACGGCCAGGGCAGGGAAGTGGATTTCCGTAACACCGTGATCATCCTCACCAGCAATATAGGATCTTCGATCATTCAAGAGCATTTTGCTCAGTTGAGGGATGGAGGCCAGCCGGAGGCAGACCACCGTGAGCTCGAGCAGAAGATCCAGGAAGAAATGAAGCGCTTTTTCCGGCCTGAATTCCTCAATCGTCTGGATGACATGATTGTTTTCCACAGCCTGGGAGAGAAGGAATTGGCAGTGATTGTGGACATCCAGCTGGCCCGTCTAGAGCAGCGATTGGCCGCTCAACAATTGAAGTTGCAACTCACTGAAGCCGCAAAGGTTTATCTGGGGCGGGATGGATACGATCCACAATTTGGTGCCAGACCGCTGAAAAGAGCCATTCAGGAGCGCATCCTGGATCCACTGGCGATGCGCTTGCTCAATGGTGACATTCAATCTGGGGCCACTGTTTCGCTGGATGTGGAAGCCGACGCCCTGGTGTGGCAGGTGGAGGCTTAGGGGGGGAGGTGCTCGCCTGCGGGCACCTCCCATCGGTTTTTCAGGGTTTTCGTGGCATATCGCTTGCACAGAGGGCATGGCTTGCGTTAACTAATCTCCTTCAAGGGCCTGTTCCCTTTGAACCATGAATTCCGATCTCATTGCCAAAGCCAAATCCTACGGTTTTTCCGACAAACAAATCGCTCATTTAACCGGACGCTCTGAGGACGAGATCAGGGCTTGGCGCAAGGAAAAGGGCCTGCTTCCCAGTTACCGACTCGTCGATACCTGTGCGGCAGAATTCGAGGCTTATACCCCTTATTTTTACTCAACCTATGACCGTGGGGATGATGAGATCCGCCCTTCCGAGAAACGCAAGGTCATGATTCTCGGGGGAGGCCCCAATCGCATTGGCCAAGGGATCGAGTTTGACTATTGCTGCGTGCACGCCTCCTACGCCCTCAAGGAGGAGGGGATCGAGACCTTGATGGTCAATTCCAACCCAGAGACCGTCTCGACGGACTATGACACCAGTGACAAGCTTTTCTTTGAGCCGCTGACCCTGGAAGACGTCCTGCATATTTACCAGCGCGAGCAATGCTGGGGAGCGATTGTCCAGTTTGGGGGGCAAACACCTCTCAATCTGGCCATCGGCCTTCGGGAAAATGGGGTGAATATTATCGGGACTTCCCCCGACAGCATCGAAATGGCTGAAGATCGAAAGCTCTTTGCGGCCATGCTTCACAAACTGAAAATTCCTCAGCCGGCCAATGGTCTGGCGGTCAACGAGGAGGAGGCTTTGGAGGCTTCTAAGAGATTGGGCTACCCGGTTTTGGTGCGTCCCAGCTTTGTCTTAGGGGGGCGGGCCATGCAAATTGTTTATTCCGATGCCGAGTTGCGCCAATACATGCGCTTTGCGGTGGAAGCCTCGCCTGAGCGTCCGGTGCTTGTTGATAAATTTTTGGAACACGCGACAGAGGTTGATGTCGATTGTATCTGTGATGCCGGTACGGTTAGCCACCCCGAAGAGGCCACCATCGTGATCGGGGGCATGCTGGAACATATAGAATTTGCAGGCGTGCACAGCGGTGATGCCGCCATGGTCCTGCCGCCGCACACCCTCAGCGAATCGGTTATTCAGACGATTCGGGAATACACTCACTCCATGGCACGGGAGCTCAGGGTGTCGGGGTTGATGAATGTGCAGTATGCGGTGAAGGATGAGGTCGTCTATGTGCTGGAAGTCAACCCTCGAGCCTCGCGGACCGTCCCCTTTGTCAGCAAGGCGATTGGCGTGCCGCTTGCCAAGCTCGCAGCCAAGGTGATGGCTGGATCCAGTCTGAAAGATCTCGGGTTCACGGACGAGATCTGGCCCAAATACTGGGCCATCAAGGAATCGGTTTTTCCCTTCAATCGCTTTCAGGGGCAAGATATTCTGCTATCTCCTGAAATGAAGTCGACCGGAGAGGTGATGGGGCTGGATGCCGACCTGGGCACTGCTTATGCCAAGTCTCAGATGTCGGCTCATGCGCCCCTTCCATTGGAGGGCAAGATTTTCATCAGTGTGAGTGAGCCCGACAAGGCTCAAATTGGTGACTTGGCGCGCACCTTTTCCGAACTGGGGTTTGACCTTGTATGCACCTCAGGCACGGCCAAGGCCATCAAGACTGCAGGGATCGAGGTGCAGGAAATCCGTAAAGTCAGCGAGGGCCGTCCCAACTCCCTGGATTTGCTCAAAAACGGGGACATTCAAATGGTCATCAATACTCCGGATGGACAGGTGCCTCGTGCGGATGAGGTCAAGATCCGCACCACCGCGGTTTACAGCCGTGTGCCTATCATGACCACACTCAGCAGCGCCAAGGCGGCGGCTTCGGCCATTGCCGCCCTGAAAAAGGATGGGTATGACGTCAAACCCATCCAATCCTACCACTAGAATTGTGTTGGCTTAACGAGCTGTCAGCTTTAAGTTTTTCCATCCGTTTGATTTCCAGATTATGAAGCACTCCAGGACTCGAAAATCCTTTTACGCCATCCCCTACATCTTTTTTCTGCTGGCTATCATGTCTTTACCAGCTTCTTTACAGTCTGCTGAGGCCCAGGAGAGGTCACTTTCGCTCAGGGAATGTGTGGAAATAGCTCTAGAGGATAATTTGCAACTCCAAGTCCAATCCTATAATCCCAGGCTTGCGCTACTCTTTGCCGACAGTCAAATCGGTGGCCTGTATGACCCTGTCTTTTCATTAAACTACGGTGATCGCAAACTTGAAAACCCAAGCGGAAGTCTCATCCCTGGTACCGTGACACCTATTCCAGCGTTTATTCAGGAAAGTGAAGACTACTCGGCTCAAATCAACGGAAGAGTCGTTACAGGTACTCGATACAGCTTTTCTGGTAACTATTCCACCAGAGAGTCTTGGGAAGAAAGTAACGATCAGATCATAAGGTCCAATTACAGTGGCAATTTTGGTCTCACACTGACTCAGCCCTTACTAAAGAACGGGTGGAACATTGACGGCAGAACGACGATCAAGGTGAATCAGCTTGCTGTATCGCAGAGCCTATTGCGACTGGAATGGGTCATCGCGGGTGTGTTGTTGGATGTCGAAAGGACCTACTTGAATTTGATTTCCGATCTCGAGCGGGTTGCTGTTCAAGAAAAGGCCGTTGAGTTGGCCGAACGCCTGCTTATGGAAAATAAAAAGCGAGTTGAGATTGGCACCATGGCTCCTTTGGATGAAAAACAAGCCGAAGCGCAATTGGCTTCAACCAAAGCTGCCTTGCTTGGTCAGAGGAGTCAGCTTGTGCAAACTCAAACCCGGCTCAAAAATTTACTGAGCAAGAACTACAGTGACTGGTGGAACGTTAACCTGATTCCAACAGAGCCACTTGCCGCTACCCCCTTGTTGGTTGATTTGCAAACGAGTTGGGCTAATGGTTTGGAGCTCAGACCGGACTTGGAAGATCAGCGCCTAACTTTGGAGATTGCTGGCATTGATTTGAAATATGCCAAAAACCAACTCCTTCCCCAATTGGATCTTTCCAGCACTTGGAGATCAAGCGCCGCTGGGACCGGCTTGAGGACTCCGGTTTTGAGAGAAGGTTTTAACAACAGTTTTGATGATATCTCCAGTGCTGTAGACGATTGGGAGTCTCCATTTTGGGGCGTGAACGTAACCCTATCCACACCTCTGACCCTCATGAGGGAACGGGCCCAATACAGGCGACAAAAAGCCGCAAAGGCACAGAGTCAGGTGATACTCAAACAGAACGAGCAAAATATCATGGTCGACATTGAGAATGCCGTGACCGCTGTGCAAATTTCTTTTCAGCAGGTTAGTGCGACAAGGCAGGAAAGGGAGTTTGCCGAGGCAGCTCTAGGAGCAGAGGAGAAAAAGCTCGAGGTAGGTAAAAGTACTAGTTTTATCGTCTTGCAGTTGCAGCGAGATCTGACCACGGCGCGATCCAATGAAATCAACGCCCTTACATCTTACAATCTGAATATAGCCAACTTGGCTTATCTGGAGGGTAGGACTTTGGACCGATTCGACTTGGATATGGATGCATCTTCAGTTGAGAAGGAAGACAGCGATGACAATGCCGATGTCAACCCCTTGCTTGTTCCCTACATCTCCAACTAGTCTCTTTCGAACCATGGCAGCGAAGGATTCTCAAGCCGCCATTTCCTCCCTTTGTCGCCAGTGCACCCTTTGCTGCACTGGCGTTTTGTTTGTCGATGTGCAGCTACAACATTCGCGGGAGGTAGACTTTCTTGAAGAAAGAGGGGTGGATCTGGCGTGGGATCAGAAAGAGGCTTATCTCGATCAACCTTGTGACTGCCTTGGAGAACAGGGGTGCTGTCGCATCTATGAGCATCGACCCTCCATGTGCGCGGCCTTTGAATGTTCCCTTCTCACATCCTACTTGGGCGGCACGGTTTCCTTGAGTGATTGCCAGACTCAGGTTCAAAGAGCCCATGCCATGATTGCTGAAATCGAGAGTCTTCTGCAGGCACTAGGGCAGGATGATCGATCGATCCCTCTGTTTTATCGGATTGAGGAGGTGCTTGCTCAGCCTTGGGATTTGGCGGAGCCAGCCTTGATCCAAAAGCAGAGGGAAAAACTCTTTGAAGGCTCAGGGGCCTTGAGTGCTTTTTTGGAGGAACACTTTCTCGAAAAGGGTCCAAGCGTGTCCTGACTCGATCACCCTGTACTACGGGGTTCGTTCATCAAGTCAGCCCGCGTGGCGACACCGGTGGTGCCCAGCTGGTGAATGACGCAGGAAGCGGCTTTCATGGCCAAGGTCAGCACTTCGTCAGGTTGGGCGCCCGCTGCCTTGGCTGCCACCAGATTGGCTGTTACCGCATCGCCAGCGCCAACGACGTCAATGGGCCCTTGAACCGGAAGCGCAGCGGCTCGGTAGGTTTGACCATCGGCTTGTGCCATGCAGATGCCATGCTCCGCCATGCTGACATAGACTTCATGCCCCGTAGATCGGGCCAGATCGCATGCCTGACGTTCCACGTTTTGGGCCGATATGGATGAAGGGGCTTCGACCCAGGCTCCCAATTCTGCCGCATTCATCTTGAAGGTCATGGGAGGGTAGTCTTTGAGGCTACGGCGACTGTCGGCCATGATCAGCAGGCTTGGGTTTTTCTGCTGCAGTTCTGCCAGCGTCTTCAGGACTTCATCGGTCATCACGCCCGTGTTTTTGTGATCGACTTGATCCATGACCATCAAGGCGTCTACCTGAGGGGCAACTTTATGGATGGCTTCCATGATTTGTAGCGATACTTCGCGCGGGGTCGAGGTCCAGTTCTTCTGATCCAGCCGGTGCAATTCCTCGGGCGGACGATCGCTGTGGCGAACCAGAGGTTTGGTGTAGGTGAAGGTGTGTCGATGCGGCGTGGTGATGAAGTGATCGATGTGAACCCCAGCAAGCGTTTGAAGGGCTCGGCGCAATTGCCAGCCTTCGGCATCCTCTCCGCAAAATCCGATAAGATGAATAGTGGGGATCCCCAGCGCCACCAGGTTGTTCAGGATGGTGCCGGCCGCTCCCGGTTGGCATCGCACTCGATCAATGTTGTAGACCTCCAGTCCCGTTTCGATGGAGATTTCTCCTCGGCTGGGGTCAATCTCAAAGTAGCGATCCAAACAGACATCACCGACAATGCCGAGCCTGAGATGATCATAGCGATCCAGAATCGTCTCAATCGCTTGAGTTTTCATGGGATTGGATGGCATGAAGCAGATGGTGGACGAAACGTACGTTGTCACAGCACACGTATTGCATGGCTCCGCCCATGCGGGAGTAACTCTTGCAGAAGCGCAGGTAGTAGGCGGGGTTGTCCTTGGGGGGTTCTCCCTGGGCCCAATCCCAACCTCCACCATCCTGCAGGTCCACGACGTAAATCTGATGCCCTTGGACGGCTTTTTCTCTGCGTTGAAATCGAACGTTGTGCACGCAACTCAGGCTTTTTTCAAAGACCTGCGGCCCCATGATGGCGGAACCGATGGACAGCACCACACCCCCATCCAGTCCATCAACGGCTTCACAGAAGCGGTCAAAATCCCAAGATGCTGCTCGCCCG
>MDSZ01106942.1_pt1 | contig 30485 bp, 43 predicted proteins | sample 811201 | NCBI WGS metagenome assembly MDSZ01 (sample SAMN05326647, study PRJNA326480) | marine metagenome | isolation source: seawater | place: Indian Ocean: North | collected 2010 | reverse complement strand
TTACTTAATGACTACGCCTTATACAAAGAAAATTCAACAGAAATTCAAACAGGCTAAATCATTTTTGGAGTCAAATGGATTTAATGCTTCCACGAATTGTCTAATGCAAGACATCTTAAGCTCTGAACAGAATTCATAAAACTCCTACAGTTGAAAATACAAAATTAATATTATCTAAAGTAATAGACTCCAACTACAATAAGTGTGATAATTATAGCTGCAAATATTAGTAAAGATTTTTTACTTTCTCCATCAGAAATAACGGTAACTTCAGGTTCAAGCGCAAACCCATTTTGTCTTCCGCCACTTTCTGTGATGTATCCTTTTTTATTCATATTGATAAAATAAAAACAATTTATTATTGCACAAAAAAAACTTTCTAAATTAAATCAATAAAAATCTATAAAAATAGTTATTATTTAATATTGATTTTGTATTTCAACTTTAACTTTGCAGCTTTATGAGAGTAACTTACAAATTCTTTTCTTCCAGTTGCATTTTCAGCCTTATCTAATAATTCAAAGTATTTCTTGGTAATATCTCTGTAATTCATGTTTAATTAATAAGTAAAATAATATTACTCTAATAATTTTTTTTATTTGTATTAAAAGTATCAAAAATATTATTAAATACCCAGATAGCTATGAAATAAATAAATATATTTACTTATTAATTTTTTATTAATTAATTAATGAATTTACAATTGTGTGAAAACATATTCATTAGTCAGTAATTTTTACCTCTGATAAAACTTATTGACTTTCTTAACCTTTTTGGAGGTAAGTCTGAGGAATAATAAAATACCAACAATACATGCAGGGATAATGAAATAATCAATAGACATAATTTTTATTTCGTTATTAAATTAATAGCAATAACATTATGATTCGGCAGGTATATTACTAATCAAGAATAAATTATTTATAAAAATTAACTAAATCAAAAATCAATATACTGAAAAGAAAAACTCCTAAGATTAAAGGCAAATATGGATATTTATTGAGGATTTTGTTGATTTGATTAGTTTTAGATAAAGTTTTTTGCGTCTTTTTCTTCTCCCTGGGAGAGACACCTAATTCTTTTCTTCTTTTTGCTTCACCCATTATTAGAATTTAAATTTAAATTCTATTATCTTCTATAAAAAAGTTAATAAATTATTTAAAAGCTTTTGTTTTTTTTTAATATTTAAATATATTTGTTCAATTATTTATGATTGAAGTCGTTTGGTCTGTGAATGTTTTAATCACAATACTTATTATCGGAGTTGGCTGGCTCCTATATTATATTTTTACATACGATTCATCAAACTTCTGAAAAATGTCTGAAAAAAATCTTATGGAGTTTCTACAGAAAATTGACAAACTAAATTCGATTGCTGAATTAATCAAAACAAATCCTAAAAAGAAGTTGGAATTATCAAGATGCAATAGTCATGAAGAAGTTATTAAACTAACAAAATCATGGGGATTTGATATAAGTAAAAGATGGGGAGAATAATAATGAGACATATAATTTTGATTTATATTTAATAACAAAAAAAGTTATATTCTTATATGAATTTTTTTTTAAACATGGAAAAAGAAATTATAAAGAGAGAAATCCTTAGAATTGCTGCCTTGACTGACAGGGGGCAAAGACTTAATCAATTAATAGCCCCAATTTACAAAGATAAACTTGAAGATATAAAGAGACTTGTTAAAGAATTAGAAAAATACAGTACAAAGGCTAATAAGGAAAATTTATCTGGAGAATGGGAACTTATCTTCTCAAATGTTGAATTATTTCGAAGTTCTCCTTTCTTCCTAGCTATTGAGGAAGCATTAGATAATGAATTTAAAAGTAACTTATTCTTTAAGTTACATCAATTACAAATTGGTTCTTTTGGGATATCAACGATAGGAAGGGTCTCGCAAATTATTGACTTTGAAGAGGACAAATTTATCTCCACATTCGATACTACATTATTTGGTTTAACAGTTATACCAATTATTGGATGGTTTAAACTCTTCCCTACGTTTGGAGGAAGAGTAATAACCTTAGCCAATAATATTTCTCTTGAGGAGAACATCATAAAAATGATTCTTCAGAAAACTAAAGTTATTGAGGTAAATGGGCTGAATAAAATCCCACTCTTAAGTAGTCTGCTTATGGATAGATGGTACCCAGTAAATATGATTTGGAATAAATTACCTTGGAATAAGAAGCCCCCTTCATGCAAATTAAAAGTTAGCTTTATTGATGAAGATTTTAGAATCACAAAAGATATTTATGATTCTATTTTTATTTACACTAAATTAAAGACTTAAGTAATCAAAATTATATAATTAAAACTATAGATTGTTAAATTAAATATTTGATTAGATTTGTCTTAAGATAATAAGCCTGTGCTTTTTAAATAAAACTTCAAGAGGAATATTAAAGAAATATTAACAACAATAAGCGCGATGAAACCATTTCTCTTTTTTATATCAAGTTTCTTGATTTGATTGGAAAGATAAACCACAGGATTTTCAGGCTCTTTATTTTGCACAATTAATAAAAAGTTATTCATTGAAAATATCACAATATTTCAAATAGATTAATATTGTTAACTAAAGCCAAAATAAATCTTAAAAAATCATTACTCAAAAGATTTATAGAATATAAATTTTAATGTTAGTAAATGATTAGGAAAATTTCATGTTAAATGATAAAGATTGGCTTCTAATGACTTATTACTGTCCAACTCATGGCAAACAAGATAGATGTAAGCCTATTCAATTGAGTAAAAGTGATTTGTTAAAAGTGAGAGATAAATTTAGTAAAAACCGAAACTTTAAATCAAGTAAGTAATCCAGAGTTCCTTAAGAAAGCTTTTCCCAAATTCCCAATAAATATAAATAAAGACAAGTTAACAAAAAGAATCACTAGCAAAGCTAATAATTTATAGTTTGGATTTGTAGTAATTCCATCAACGCCATAATTTAAGAATCTCTTAAACATAGACTCTTCAGAATCCTTAGTCTGATCTATTGAAGCTTTATCAATTTCATTGATTTCAGATTTATTTACAATTTGATCATTAATGAGTTCAGTAGCCAATTCATCTTCTTTTTTAATATTAGATTCTTTGCTTAGCTCAGATTTGTTTTGATCATTAATAAAATCAGAATCTTCCAAAATTTTTAAAAATATATTTTTTTTATAATACACCATAAAAAAACCCTCTAAATTAAAAGAAGGTTAGGTAAGGTTAAGGTTCTCTTATAAACATAATAATAAATTAAAACTTTTTTGATTGACAAAATAGTAATGTAATAAAAATTTTAACTAATAAATAAATATGTTGGATTCAAATACTTTGAAACTCTGCAAAATAAATCCAGAAATTCGAGATTTAAAAATAAAAAATATTGAGCACGCTATCAATCAAGCTGAAATGATGATTAAGGAAAGCAATATGAAGGAAGAAGAATTGATTTTCTTAAAAAGAAAAATTGTAAAATCTAGGCAGATACTTGAGATTTTATATTTATTAAAAAACTAGATACTTAAGAATAATTGCATCGTCAACTTCCACTAATATCTTATAAACCTAGTAATATGATCGTTAATTAGTTAAATAGTAATAAATTCCATACTACTTAAACATAATCACTAAGTTTTGAAGAAATTGAATAAATTATTATTCAGTTATGAATTAAAACCAATGATTTGTCCTAACTTTATTTAATGATCTTAATCTATAGCTTATTAAAAAGTTTCACTAGGTTTATTAAATTATTTAAAATACAGATTCATTGAGATCCATATTCTTTAATACAAAACTCTATAAGTTTTATAGAGTTCTCAGAACTTCGAAGATTTTTGTTATCTAAGTCAAAACAATTAAATAACCTATCAGTAAAATCTCTTTTTGATTTATCCTGTAAAGAATTCTCAAAGTAAGAAAATGAAAATTTAAATATTAATAATACTATTGATAGTAAAACAAGGATATATAAAATAATTATATTATTTTCCTTATTCAATAACTTTTATAATCTTTATATATTATATATTAATTTTCTTCTGAATCCACTATTTAATATTACATAATTTATTTTTACCAATAATTGGTTTTCAAATGTCTTTCCATGCAGATTATCTCACAGTCTTCATCAATGCCTTTAGAATATATATCACAGTAAGATAAGCAATGTAGATACTCATCAACTGGTGTGACTTTTTTTTCAAGTTCCTTTTTATCCATATTTTTCATTATTTTTAATTTTTAATTAAATTAAAGATAAGCTATAAATATCAATAAAGGAATAAGTATAAGCTCTTAAAAATAAAAAAACAATTTATAAATATTAATTTATTTATAAGTATAAATCCTCTTCAAAAATTAAGATTTTTATACTAAATAAGTTTTTATAAACACCATATCTTTAAACTATCAATCTTTAAATACTATAATAAATAGTTTTAGTATTAAAGATTGGTATTCTAATACTGAAAAAAATGAAATTATTTCTTTCAATAATTTTCTTAGCAGTAATGTGGGTTCAAGTACCACAATGGGATGCTGACTGGTCAAAATGTGCTGTTGACCTCCCTGATGCTTCATGTCATTGGTATGTCTCATCACCTGACAATACCTTTGGAGAAGGCTTTGACTGGGAAAATGCTCCATGGTTTGATGTGAATGGATTAAATGATATCTCAAAGATTGAGAAAGATTCAGTGTTAGAAAAACTTCAGAGAGAATGACCCTAAAATACAAATAATAAATAACTACTTTTTCACATCAAACGGGATTTTTAAATTAACTTAGTTAGTATAATTCCCATACTCAAGATATGAATTAGTTACTGGATTATTACAAAAAAAATGTTAAAGTTAATTAGTATATCTTTAATAAAGAATTAGAATGAAAGATCTAATTAGAAAAATTAAATATATTTTTAATCAGAAAGAAAATCAAAATGTAAGAAATTATAAAGACATATCAAGACTTGAAAAGAAATTTAAGAATTTAAATTTTAAATCTAAAATAATATTAGAGGAAGCTAGGCAAGAAAAAGAGGCATGGGAGAGAAAATGGATGTAGTATATTAATTTAAGTAAATTTCTAATATTATTAATTAACTCCTAAATATATAATCAAAATTACATTCAAATAAAAAACATTTTCTTCAGGAAATATTTTTATAAAATTCATGAAATATAAAAAGAAATTGTTATTTAAAATATTTAAAATTAGTTTACAAATAATTATTGTATATTCTTTTCTTTTTTTATTTTATAAACTTTTTTCTGACATTCCAAATAGATTAGAGCTTAAAATTATCTTTTGTTTTGTTTACCTTTGGTTTACTATTGGAATTAATGTAAATTTAGTTTACCCAGTATTAAAATTTTTAAATAGAAAGATAGAATAAATAAAACTTTTAAAGCTAAGATATTAATATTTGTTTGTATTTTTGATTTTTTTTTAATTAATAGTAAAAATAAAATTAAGTTTCAAGTTCTCAATGAAGTATTCTTTTGGAATAATCATTTTATTAATAAGTATTTATGCGATAACAGATTTAGCAATCAAAGCTCGCTATACAAGAAAGAGATTATCAAGCGATAAGCATCGCCGAGAATTAGAAAGAGATTCTTCTAAAATTTGAATATTGATATAATTCCTTATTATTTTGATTTATTAATTTATATATTTTTTATTAATTGTATAAAGAAAGTAAAGTTATTGACTTGGTTATGAAGAACAACTGTAATGTGATATTCCCCCATAATTAAAATAATTTGTTGGTCGAAGCTTATCAAACATTCTTTCAACTTCAATTGACTGTTCTCCATATGGATCACTAAAAACTGACTGAAGCAGGTTGATTTGACTGTAATCTCCTCTTTCAGCACTCTTATAAGCAGACGCAATTATCCACTCTCGCCAGGTATATTTAGGGTTTATCTTTTTTAATTCATCAGATAATGATAGTAAATCAGTATTATCTCTTAGATAAGAATTCCACTGACTTAACCAATTATTCCACTTGTGATCAAGTTTCTCTGAACTTGATTGGTAGAAGGAATCTTTTAATGACTGTATATCATCAGGTATGTGGGAAAGTCTTCTAAAAAATTTCGTATAGTCTACTTTAGACTCGAACATAAGAGAAAAAAGCTCATCAACTAATTTTTGATTGAAGCATTGTAATCCTAATTTCTTTGACCACATTGACTCTATCTCATGCTTCATAGAAAATGAAAAGCTATCTTTAAGATCTATTAGTTTTTTCAAAATACTTTTATTATTTTCAAACAGAGGAATTAGGGAATTCACAAACATTTCATAGTTATATTGCGCTGCAACAGGTTGGTTAAAAAAGGAAAAATGAAATCCTCCACCAGTCCAAGGTTGATAGCTTGGATTAAAGGGTTCACAAAATCCAAAGGGGCCATAATCAAGGGTAAAACCCCCTGCTGCACAATTATCACTATTGAAATTACCTTGGCAGTAACCTACTCGAAGCCAATTAGCAACAAGTGAGGTCAATCTAGTCTTAAATTGTTCAGCTAGTAACAAAACTTGCCTTGAAAAATCTAGTTTATGATCAATCGAGTCTTGATAATTTCTTTTTATTAGATGCTCAACAATCTTCTTTAACTCTAATAAACTTTTTTGATCATTATTTTTTCGATATCTCCTGCTAAATAGCTCTAGTTGTCCAACTCTCAGAAATGATGGTGCGACTCGTGTTGCAATTGCTACAGGACTTTCAAGTAAAATATCAGGCTCAAACAATCTTGAATTATCTGAATACCAGGGTCTCAATACTTTTTCAGATTCAGAGACAAACAATGTAAATGATCTTGAGGTGGGTATGCCAAGAGCAGCCATATATTCTTGAGCTAGAAACTCCCTAACACTTGATCGAAGGATAGCTCTTCCATCTGCTCCTCTGCAAAAGGGCGTTGGTCCAGCACCTTTTAATTGCATTTCCCAACGCTTACCTTTAAAAAGACCCTCGAATACTGATATTGCTCTACCATCACCATATCCATTACCAGTCCCAAAGGGACATTGTTGATTGTACTCTTTACCATAAATTGACAATGCGTAACCTGTAGCCCAACCCATATCTCTCATAGACTCATTCGCGACTGAAATGTCTCCTGAGAAGAGAAGAGAAAATTCTGAATCACTCAATATTTTCTCACTAATACCTAACTCTTTAAATAGCAATTTACTATGGCAAACATATTTTGGTTTTAAAATCGGGGTGGGTTTAACTGGTACATAATGTCCAGATAAAACCTCTCTACTGTTATGATCATGGCCATCAATTTTTGATTGAGGATCTTTATTTAGAGAATCCATTAGAGAGTAATCTGCGTTCTTAGCAAATTCTTTAAAATTTTCAAGTAGATTTTGATCCTCATTGCTTTTAGTTGATTCCATAAACAATTATCTAAGTTTGGTAAAAATATCACATAAGAGATGAATGATGTAAATTTTTAATTCATTAATTTAGTAAGTATGTTAATTATAAAGTTACTTTATAAAATATTTAATTACCACTGAATTTTAAGAATGAACTATGGGAGAAGCTAAAAGAAGAAAAGAATTAGGTATTACTCCTAGAAAAAAAGAATTAGAAATACCTAAATTTGACAAAAAGAAAATAAAGAGGCAAGTTAGGGAAACTTTGTATAAATACCCAATTATTCCATTTATCTTTTATGGGTTAGGCATTATTATTCTAATCTTTGGGATTTTAGGCATTATAAATTTCTACAAATAGTTTAATAGAAAAAACATTTTTACTAATAATTTTTTAAGCTGTCAATTTCTCCTCAAGTAAAGACTTTAATTTTGCAGCTCTTTTAAAATAACTAATAGATTCCTTTCTTCCACAAGCCTTAGAAGCTTGATCTAATAAGTAAAAATACTTTTTATTAATATTCTTCATAAGAAAGTTTAATATTTGTACCAAAGTTAAGCTTATAAACTTAAAGTGTCAATCGTAATTAAATCTCATTCAGAAACCATGAATTTACTAAGAAATAACAAAATCATTTTTATATTGGGTTTATTGGCATTAACTTCTTTCATCATGGAAAAATTTGGTTTAATAAGTCCTAATTAGAAATCCTTCCACAAATTAGCTTCCTAGATATTAAGATAATTATTTAATTTTTTTAAAATGAATCTTTATTTTTTTTGGATATTATTCCTTGCAATTTTTGCAATTGTACCTTTGATGATATGGAAAGGCAGAAATGACGAAGTAAATAAATCGGTAAATACTAATATAAAAAGTACTTCCACTCAAAAAGGATGGTTCCGTTGAAGAAAAATATTTCCTTAAATTTCTAAAATTTGATTTAACTATAACTTCTAAATTTTTATTAGTTTAATATTAACAATTATCATATAATCTTTTCCACCTTTCATTGCTCAATTCAATAGTTTTGAGGGGTGGTTTAAGCTTGTTTAGCTTAAAAGCCTTTTTAAGAGCATCATTGGCCTCAATGCCAAGGTTTGCAGCTTTCCTTTGCCTTTTACAAACATCCAATCTTTTCCCATTTTTTAAATCAATTTCAATTTCCTTAAGTATCAAATTTGCCTTTGTCCTTTTCTCATAAAAATCATTCATAAAATTATCTGAATACTCATCGGCTAAGTTTGATAGAGGGAAGCAAAGTAGAAAAATATTTATAAAGATTAAAGAAAATACGTTTTTCATTGTTTTATGCTCTTCCTTTCGGATCTAATTAATACAAAATAAAAAACTATTACGCTAATAGAGCCTGATGGGCCAATAAAAAGATGCCAAATTTGATCACCAGTGATTGAAAGATTTAATCCAAAATAGGTTGTAAATAATATTCCGAAAATTGGATATAACCAAAAATAAATATCTTTAAATTTATTATGCCAAGATACTATCAGAAGAAAAGAAATAATAATTTGAAAGAAAAGAGATACTTCCTTGCCAATAATCCAATAAGTTAGAAGAGATAAAACAAAAAGAACTAATTTTGATTTATTAATTAACTTATTTTTTGATATTGATATCGATAATAAAGTAAGACCTAGGCCTAGTGAGGAATAAAAAAGCCAATTAAATATTGATAAATGATCAATATAAATCCATTGCGTATTCGTATGATCTATCATCTCAAAAAAGGAAGCTAAACCAAAGAAAAAAAATCCAAATGGAATTAAATTAGTAAATGCCAAATGATAAAATCTATTAATAGATTTTATAGCCAAATAAAAAGGAACTATTACAGCTTGAATATGTACTAGTATTAATAAATCAAAAAACATAATAATAATTTTAATATTTTTCTTAAATAAATAATTGCAAAAAGTGACTACTAATAAGATTTAATAGAAAAGTCATTAAGGTAACTCAATTTACTGAGCATAGGTAAAAAACAATTTGCCAATTAATAAAATTAAAATTGTTAAAACGAAAGGAAAAGCAGGATAACGAGTTTGGAAATTAGCTGGTGGCCAAGGAGACCATGAAATTAATCTTCCTTCTGGTTCTTTTTTATTCAATTTAGTTTTATCAAAATTAGACGAAATATGAGGAGAAAAGCCTTTAGACATAAAACAAAATTAAATAATAATAATAGCAACAAGAAATCTTAAAACGTGTGAATTTCATATTAAAAGAATGGTTTAAAAAAAATTATTATTTTTGCTATCTCAATTTACTGGTTTTTCTCTTATAAATTGAAGTATTTAATTCATTTATAACTTTAAATTTCATTTAAACACTAACTTGTATAAAATAATTCTTCTAAAATTTCATTTAATATCCTATAAATATTATTAGTAGAGATTGGGAAATCTACTAACAGTTAAAAAACTAACTGTAATTTAATGAGAATCTTCCCATAACCTCATTTTCTTTTTCGCAATCTTTGAAAATGAGGTTATTTATATTCTGCAAGAAAAAGAGAAAATTTATTAAAAATTTATTCAGCCAAACATATATATCATTGAAAGGTATATTTTTTACTTTTAAAAGATTGAATTTTAGCTTATAAAATTTATGTAGATAATTGGCGAATCTACAACCGTATAACTCGGTCTTTGAAAACCTAGTCAAATATATTCCTAACTACTTATAGTTATTTTGTAGTTGGGAATATTAAATATTTATCATTCATAAAAATAACTAAAAAACATTATGTCTAAACTTTCTAATTCAAAGCAAAGTGCAGAACAAATATACAATATTTTAGAATCAGGCCTTTTAGAAAACAACTCAATTAGAAAATATGCTTTACCAAATGCAAGACAATGGCTAGGAGGACGCTTCTTTGCTCTTTGGGTTCTACCGATATTTATCATTAACAAAACAATACGATTTGTTCGTAAATCAACTTTTGTTAGGCCTTACACACCATCTAGAAATGGACCTAAATATAAAAAGCCTGAAACATTGCATACATCTTTAAGATATGTTTTCAATGGTCAAGATAAATTGAATTTTTTTGATCATAGATTTATAGGGATATGGATTATTCCTTTTGCATTGACTGGGATTGTTTTTGAGATTCTATTTGTAGCTCCCACAAAAGGTGTTTATCCTTTTAACTAGATTTTCAGAAAGAAATCTTCCAAATAAAGCTTCATTATATTAAAGAAAACTTTGATAATAAGATGTTTTTAGAGGCATTCAAGTTATCAAATTCTTAGCCAAACCATTTTTTCTTCTTATTAGGCTTTTCAATTTTATCAATCTTTGGATTTCTTCTAAACCAAGAATTTTTATTTGAAGGTTTTGAAGCAATCTGTTCTTTTGAATTTTTGTTATTTATAGTTTTTTTTCTTTTTATATTTCCCTTATTACTGTCTGATAGTAGTTGATAAACAAAAAGTCCAAAAACTGCAAAGAAACCAATAGCTTGGATTATTGCCGTTGATAGGTTTTCAAACATTTAAATCTCCAGTTTTAGTTAATTTATTCTTGTTGATAATATCTAAACATTTCTCATCATTTTTTGAACATTCAAATTCTCTTTTTTTATTTGAATGAGAAGAACAATCTCCAGCCAATGTAATATTAGGACTTAAAAATGAAATGCTGGTAATTAAGATAAGCATTTTTGGAACAATTTTGTGCATTTAGAAAGAGTTACTTTATTTATTATGTGAAATATAATTACTAAGTGTGGTATGAAGAATGATTAAAATATTTATTGAAGAACAAGTATAAAGACTCTGTTGTGAAGAGAATTAAAGTCTTAGAATAATGATATATACATATGAGGGTAATCTTATGGCCAACCTCGCTTTAGAGATTTTTTTCTGGATAATTCTTTTAACCTATCTTGGCGCAAGATTAAATCTAACTAAAATGGGTTTAAAACAACAACATTAATAAACAAGGAGGTAAGCAAGCATGGTAGCTTTAAATGACAAGTTCTCAGTTTCTCCTTACTCGAGAATTGAGAATAAGAGTGAATCAAATAAGTTCAATAGCAAAGACTTCTGGGATAGTGTTTGTAAAGATAATCCTTCCAAGAGAGAATGCCTATTTTATTGTGACTAAGATTAATACCATATTAAAATAATTTATTTTGTGATGTGATTGGACATCTATCATGAATCATTTTAGCCATGTAATGTTTAACCAACTCCAGATGAATGAATAAAGTATAAAAATTCAATATTTCGGAAATTATTTATTAAACTTAAGTAAGAAATTATTCAAAGAAGATTTTCTTTTGAACTGAAACTATCGTGCTTATTTAAAAATAAAATATTACTAATTTGCACTCATCAAGACCACTGCTTTGCTTAAGTTTTCTTATGAGTGCAGTTATTATTATCTCAAATTTATAATAGTATTGAGAGAAAAATTAAAAATTATGCTTTTTTTTTTAATCAATAAATACTAAAAAAAAATCATTTCATATTTTTCGTATGCAGATAAAATATGATATCAGCTATGAGTTAATTTCATTTTCTACAGAGAATGAACCTGGGTATAATTCCTAAATTTTTACTTTAAATAAATATATAACATTCCCTTTAAATACCTATTCAAATTAATCAAAAATAGAGAAAATGAATATTTACTCAACGAGGATCTCTAAACCTTAAAAGAATAAAGAAAATAGAAATTGAGAGTATATTTCTTTATAAAACTTCCAAAATAAAAAATAATATGATTTGTTGTATCTTTTTTACTGGATTGAATATTGATATTTACTTATAACTGTTTTAGATCATAGGGAATGATCTACATAGCGAGAGTCAATACTTTGATAACCTCTCGTCATTATCCTGATTGCTTTTTGTTGTTATTTTGCAGTCAGGATTTCTAATTTAGTAAAAAGGTAATAAATATTGAACATTTGTATAAAAATTTCTGAGAAAAAAAAATAAAATTATTATAAGAATCAAGTTATGCAATGGTAAAGATTTAGGTTCTGTCTAAAAGTTAATGTATGATTAATTTATGGAAAACATTTCAAGTGTAAGCTCATCTGGTTGGATCATTCTTCTAATAATTGGTATTGCTTCATCTTATTTCTTGTGGAAACTTTCAAAAGAAGCCGAAAAACATAATTAGTTGCAGGGAACAAACACATAAATGAATTTATTTAATAACTCTTGACGAGGCCAACACTTGTAGTTATAAAAGTAATACAGCTGTACTACTTTTAATTATTTCTTATCAAAATGTTTGGATTAATTTTTTTATCAGCAGCAATACTGACTCCTCAAATCACCTTTTGTCTAAAGAAGCATCAAATAGAGTAAAGGTATAAAGAAATTACTTGAGTAATAACAATTTAATTAAAAATAAAATTGTTAATTAAATTTATCTTTATTTCTATAAAATTTAAAGATTATTCTGTATTTTAATTTCTAATAAATTATCTAGTAAAAAATATCTTATATAGATATTAATATGTGTGTCTTTAAATTTAATTAAATAAAAATCAAACAACTTTCATCATGAAAAAATCACAAATTCTAAATCAAATTTCAAGAAATCTTTTTGGAGAGCCTCAAACATTTAAGTCCTACCAAACAATGATTAATTACTTAAATTCATTAGAAATAGAACAGTTGAAAATGATGCTAAAAACAAATGATCATAAATAATATTTAAAAACTATTATTTAAATATAATCTCTCTAAATATTGTTTTGGTTTTAACTACAAAGTCCAATTTCCTTCATCCACTTTACTGTGTAACACATTTTTGTATCGGGAAGATTATCTGATTGATAAGCCTCAATAATCTCGTCAATTGCATTTGAAACTGAAAATCTTGGTTTAAAGCCAGTCTTTATCAATTTAGTTGAATCTTGTCTATATGATCTTGGATCATTTGATTCAGTAATAATTATTTCAGCATTCACTTTTTTACTTATCATTTTTGCTATGTCTAGAATCGATATATTTTCAAACCCTGCGTTAAAACAACCACTCGGAATATTAGGATTTCTCAAAAAATGAAGGTAGACATCACTAATATCATTTATGTGAATATTTGGTCTAGTTTGATTACCTCCAAATACATTAATTCTCCCATTCTTTAAAGCTTGATGAGTCAACATATTAACGCTTACATCAAGTCTCATTCTTGGAGACAATCCACAAACTGTTGCAGGCCTAATACACTTCACTGTCATATGATCCTTATATGAAAGGAAGACTCTTTCTGCAACCATTTTTGTTTTGTTGTAAGTTGATATAGGTAATAATTCTAAATCTTCGGTAACTTTAGGTTCATCTTTTATTCCATAAACACTTCCTGAGCTTGCAAAAAGAAATTGTTTAACTCCATTTCTCATTGCTTTATCAGCGAGTTGCTGACTAGCTAATACATTTACTTCCCAACTTAAGGTTGGGTTCAATTCAACAGCTGGGTCGTTAGCAATATTGGCTAAATGTATAATTGCATTAACATTTTCCATTGGGACAGAATCAATATCCCTAATATCAGCTTTAATATTTTTCAAATTGCTATGCTTCTGAAGATTATCTCCAAACCAAAATGTATCTACATTTATAACTTCGTGGCCTTCCTTAAGAAGTTTTGGGATCAGAACCGATCCTTTATATCCTGATCCACCAGTGACTAAAATTTTCATAATTCAAGTTTCTCACGAAATGATTAAAGAGTAAGCTTCATCAATAATAAAATATCAAATCTACGAATAACAACCTTATTACTTTTGCAAATCAGCTTTTAAGTTTTAAAGGATTATAATTATCTGATATCTTTGGGATATTCTAAATTAATTTGTCAAATTCTGAAAAAATGATAAAAGACGATAATAATTCCGTATCTCTGGAGGAAATTAGCCCAGGTTGTTTCTTTTACAGGAAGCCTTTTAATGTGAGTTATATTAATCAAGAAATTATAGATGAGTTATTAATTTCACTTAATAAAAACGAACTAAAACTTGGTAGGATATGTCTTCATAAGAAGCATAGTGATCCAATACAAATAATGATAATAGCTCTACATGAAGATTATCAGGTAAATTATCATTTTCATAATGGTCCAGAGATTTTAAAAATAATAAGTGGTGAGTTATTAATAAAAGAATTGTTGAATAACGGTAAGTCCAAAAATCATTTCCTATCAAAAAAAGAGAATTTGTTGTTACGCATGGAGGAAGGAATTAAGCACTCGGTAAACAGCTTATCAGGATGGTCTGTATTCCTTGAAATTGGTAATGGACCTTTCGACCAAAATAAAACAAATTACATTTAGGAAATAAATCTATTAGTTTTTGAAATTTAATATTTTATCAATTACATAATCAACTTGTTCATTTGATAACCCTTCATGTATAGGAAGACATAAGACCCTTTTCAGTATTTGCTGAGCTTTGGGGGTATTAGATATACATTCTAAATAAGGAGGCTGTTCTGACATTAGAAGAGGATGCTGAATCTTTGTTTCAATTTTGTTCTCTGCAAGATATTTTGATAATTGATCTCTTTCATCAATTTGAATTGTGTATGTGTAAAAAACTCTTTTAGAATTTTCTGTTTGCTTGGGCGTATCACAAACATTTTTTAACTTTTCTGAATATCTTTTTGCTATTTCATCTCTTCTTTTTAATCTTCTAGGTAGGCTTTTCAGTCTTGTTTGTAAAAATGCAGAATTAAGAGAATCAGCTCTAAAGTTTAGTGATGGATATTTTAAAAACTCTTTATTAACAGTTCCATTATATCTTAATATTTCTATTTTCTCGGCGATAGCTTGATTATTAGTATAAACGGAACCTATTTCTCCAAGGCCTCCAAAAATTTTCATAGGATTATGACTGATTGCTGATACTTCACCAAATGAACCACATTTCTTACCTAAATACTCAGCACCAAATGCCTGCGATCCATCCTCAATAAGTTTAAGATTATATTTTTTAACTATTTTACCAAGGGCATCATAATCAGCCATATTACCTGTGTAATCAACGGATAAAATAGCTTTTGTATTATTCGTAATTAGCTTTTCAATAGAGCTTGGATCTAAATTCAAATCATCATTAATATCGCAAAAGACAGGATTAGCTCCTGTCATTCTTATAGCATTGGCTGTTGCTATCCAAGACAAAGGAGTAGTTATCACATCATCTCCTGGTTGGATATCAATACCCTTTAGAGCCAGATAAACAGCATCAGTACCTGAAGAAACTGATATACAAAATGATCTACCAACATAAACAGAAAGTTGTTTTTCTAATGTGGAAATTTCCTGACCCATAACAAATTGGCCATGATCCATACATCTATTTAATGCTTCATGAAAATCATTACGATCCTGCGGATTGTTAACAGATAAGTCAAGGAAGCGAACCTCATTATTCTTTGTCATTTATTTCCTCCCCATGAATTCATTTAAATTTACAGACTCGATAGAATAATACAAAGTTTCTGAGTGTTTTCTTGTTGCATAGAAAGATTCTAAAACAGAAAAAGTTCTATTATGAGAGTTACAAATAAATTTATTATTTTTAAAAGTATTATTAACATAATATCTATTTATGAAATCAAAAACATATGGGATATCTATGGAAATTGTTTTTTGCTTAAAAAATCTTAAATTGTGGTATTTTTGCTGCATCGGTTTCTTTGGAAAAATAGTAAACCTTACTAATGAATTATAGGTTATGAATCCTTTATCATGATTACTTCTAATAAGATGGAATTAATTTTTTTAAATTATAAAAAATAAATAATTCTCAAATAATTTATTAAAAAGGGAATAGAAAAGAAAATAGCTTTATACTAGATAAATAAACTATAAATTATATATTGACACCTCTATTCAAATGATAAATTAATCATTAACTTATAGGAAATAATTAATAGGCTCGAAATTCAAGGCTAGTAACTTTTTATTAATTTGAATACATATCTAAATGCTCAGATGTAATTGACTCAACCTCAGGTCTTATCAGAATGAATCTACCACTCTTTTTTAAATAATCTAAATTTGCTTTGATTATTTGTTTGTAATACAAGGGAGCGAACATAAGACAATCACTATAGTGCTCAAGTTCTCTAGATCTACCTGCCAAAACGGGTGCTCCTATACCAGGTGAATATCTGCCTTGCCTTAAACTATCATCATCAAAGAAGGCTCCAATATCTTGAGTTAACCCAAATTGATATGTGAAAACTGTCGCACCAATGGAAGTACCATATGCACAGATCTTTTCACTATTTCTATTTGATATTAGTTCTTGAATCTTAGATTTCGTTTTTTCAATATATTGTTTTGTGCGTGCAAAATGCTCCTCAAGATTAGAGAAAAAAGCCTTTTCTGCCTCAATTAATTTGATTGTTTCTGAATTGAAGGGTAATTTTTGAGAACTTTTTTGAAAATATAACCTTATTGAACCTCCTTTAGCCTCTATAAATTTACATTTCCTTAGCATTAAACCATATTCCTTAAAAAATTTTGATATTGGCTCAATAAATACATAAGAAAGGTGTTCATGATTATAATTTTCGAGTAAGAAATCATCTAATACAGATTTCTGATAAAAAGTTTGGAGAACTAAAAATCCATTATCTTTTAATCCATTTGCAATAGATTTGGCCCAATCTTGTATATTTTCAACATTTGAGAAGCAATGATTAGCTAAAACGATACTTGGTTTACCAATTTTATCAATTGCAGAGTTAATTGTATCTTCAGAAACATATCCGTTAATTGTTTCCACGCCACGTTCTTTTGCATATTCTATTAAATTCTTAGCAGGTTCAATTCCTATTGCTTTAACTCCAATTTGTTTGAATAATTCAAGAAAGAGACCATCATTGCTTCCAACTTCCAAAACACTACCTCCATTGGATAATGATGAAAGTTCTCTACAATATTCGAGATACATTTCTTTTAACATTGAATTAGTTGATGCTGGCCTTGATAAATAATTACCATATATATACTCTGGATCAGCTGATCCAGACATTTGAATGTGATTACATCTTTGACAAATATCTATATTAGAACTAATTAGAGAAGTTGGAACATTATTTTTAGATTGAGCATATTTATCTCCAGGAGGCATATCACAGAGATCAAGAATTGTTTTTATGTCTTTACTTCCGCAAGCTCTACATTTTAATGCTTTCTTAGTTGAGTACATTTCTTAATTTAAATAGTTGATGAATGGATGGTTAGTTACTAAATTCTGTTACAACACAAGAGTCTTCTTTATGAACTCCTCCTATAACTTCAAGTAATTTAACTTTATTAGTTAAACATTTTATTTGATGTGTAGTATTTGCTTGTATTAAATACCAGGAGTTGTTATTTGAGGAACTAAGTATTATTGATTTACCATGGTCGAAAAGGAGTTTAATTTCTCCTTCTAGGATACATATTATCTCATCTCTATCTTTATTAAAATGAGGTTCAGTATTTGAATTAATATCAAGTTCGATAGTCATGACATTTAAAATAGATCCAGGTTTATGGTGAATTTCTCTTTTCATTTTTATATATATTTAGGTAGATTATAGTATCGCAAATAGAAGGGTAAATAATTATTTGTTCATAAGCTTATTTATATGATTCTTTGCACAAATAATCCTTCGCTCGCTCTCAAACCAATAAGATGATATTTTTCTGTATTTAGTGCTAATTATTTCATCAGAAAATTTATTTTCTTTTTTTATAATAGGATTAAGAATAATTAAAACCCATTTCATACGATATAAACGGAGCATTAAAGGCATTCTTAAACAAATATCCTTTGGCATTAATTTACTTAAGATCAATGTATCCAGACAAGTAACGTATTTCATTGGAATACTATATTCTGGTTGTAAAATTAAATCACTCAAAAGTTTTGTTGGGTCATCCCAGCCTGCATATTCAAAATCTATAAAATTCATAATATTTCCATGAATTAAGGTATTATGAAATCCCACATCCGATGGAGATGGTATCTTATTCATCATCTTTTTAGAATCAATGTTTTTAATATTCTCAATGAACTTTATCTCTGTGTAGAGATTTTCTATAAAATCTATAAGCGTTCTACAATTTTTATCATCACTCGTTTTTAGGTGATTTATTCTTTGAAAAAAATTGCTTAATCTTTGTTTTATATGAATCAAATGTTCCTCAATACTGAAACAAGCCTCAGATGCGTTTCCAATAAGATAATAGGTCGATGAATTATTATATTTTTGAAGATTTAAAAGAAAATTGATCATACTTTTACAATGGTCAGCATTAATTTCTGAACGATCAATCTGATTACCCTCAAGCCAAGTCAATAAAAGCCAATTATTTCTCTCATCCCAATCAATAGCTTTTGGTACATTCGAGATTTTATTTTTTTCCAGAAATAATAAGAAATTTAATTCAGAATGTAATCTGTCACGCTTATTAATTATATTTTCTGGATAAATTTTTAGGATAAAACTTTTCCCCTGAATATTAACTTTATAAGTAGAACTATTTTTGCCCTGATTTATCTTTTTAACTTGATTTAAATCATAACCTTTGTTAATTAACTGATTTTTTATCAAATTTAATTTTGGTTCCATTAAACTGAAACTTCTATATACCTAATATCTCAGGTAAATCTTGCCAATCTTTCATATTAATTATCCCTTCTATGTTTTGATCCTCTGCGTTTGGATTAAAATGTATTCTTTTTATTTTCGAATTTATCATTTTAAGTATCTTTGTGAGATCATCAATATAGTAAGTTAAACCTGCATTCTCGATTCTTTTTATTTTGTTTTCAATTGTAATTTCAAAAAAAACATTCTCCCTTTTGAAGTTAAGACATTTTTCATCAAAAAACTCATTTTTTTCTAGCCAGCCTAATGCAGCTTTGTGAAGATCATACTTAGGGCCAGCATAAGGATGTAATGTCTTATGACTTATAATTATTAATTCGATTGAATTTTTCTTTAATATTTTCAATGCTTGCATCATCCCATATGCTTTAGAAGCCTTGTTTATATGCAAACCATATACTTCACCTTGTAAAAGAGTAAAAATATCTTCTCTCCCATTATCTTTTAGATATTTGCGTACTGCTATTTTAGTCTTATCTAGCTGAGGGGGAATCAATTTTTTTTCAAGAGCTATCTCATAAAAAACTCCATCATAATCTATTAAAGTGTTATCAAAATCTAGTCCAATTTTAATCATAGCTGGCAAATTAATTCAACTATTCCTGTTTTATCAATTCCTAATTTTCTTCTAGTATAGGATTGATTACCCAACTCATTTATAAATAATTCTGGGACTCCCAATCTAGTTACCTTTACATCAGAAAATTTATTATTTTCTGATACCCACTCAATCAATGTTGATCCAAGCCCCCCAACGATGCCATGTTCTTCGATGCTAATCCATTTTTTATATCCTTTCCTAATCATTAAATTCAGAAAGTCATTATCAAGAGGTCTTATGCTACCCATCGTGGCGACCCCGATATTAATACCCATATTTTTTAAGTCTATTCTTGCATCCAATGCTTCAGATATGATCGGTCCAATGCCGATTACTAAAATATCATCTCCTTCAAATAATAAATTTGCCTTACCAATACCAAGATTAGAATTTTCATTAAATACTGATGGTTCACCTTTCTTTCCAATCCTCATATAACTAGGATAATCACTTTTGAGAGCTTCTCTAAGTTGAACAACTAATTCTTGTTTGTCAGATGGAGTGAGTATGTTTATGTTAGGAATAGACCTTAATATTGCAATATCCTCTAAAGAATGATGGGTTGGTCCTAATTCTGAATATGACAACCCTGAACCTGTGCCGACGATTAAAACTGGAGCTTGATGATATGCGACACCAATCCTTATTTGTTCCAAGCATCTTGTAGTAGTAAATGGAGTTATTGTATAAATAATTGGTCTGAGTCCACTCAGAGCCATTCCCGCTGCCATGCTCATCATATTTGCCTCTGCAATTCCACAATTAAGGAATCTATTTGGAGCGACCTTCTTATATTTATCAAACATTCTATTACCAATATCGCCAGATAAAAGAACTATTTTTTCGTTCTTCTCAGCTAAAAGTGTAATTTCCTTTGCGAATGAATCTCTCATTTTATTTCAGAAAGTTCTTTGAGTGCTTCATTTAATTCTTCTTCATTAGGGGTTTTATAATGCCAATTGTTATTATCTTCCATGAATGATACACCTTTACCTTTAATTGTATTAGCAATTATTGCACTTGGTTTTTCTTTCTCAGCTTTAGCAATTTCCAATGATTGATTAATCTCAGAAAAATCATGCCCATCAATTTCTTGCACATGCCAACCGAATGAGTCCCATTTCTTCATTAATGGATCCAGAGCCATAATTTCTTTACTTCTACCAGTTGCTTGCCATTTATTGAAATCAATAATAACTGTCAAAGTATTTATTTTCAAACCGCCAGAAAGCATAGCTGCCTCCCAAATACTACCTTCATTACATTCTCCATCACTCAATAACGCATAAGTTCTATAAGAAAGGTCATTAATTTTTGCTGCAATAGCCATACCTAATGCCATTGGTAAACCATGTCCCAACGAGCCTGTAGCAGCCTCAACTCCAGGAATATAACCAGGCTTTGGTGGGTGTTCATGAAAGACACTACCTTCTTTCCCAAAATCATTTAATCTCTCAATATCAAAGAAACCCCTCTCACCCAGTACCTGAAAAAGGGCTGGAGCTCCATGACCTTTACTTAAAACGAATCTATCTCTATTGCAGTCTGAAGGAAAAGATGGATTTAGACTTAACTCAGACCAATAAAGATATACAAGTAAATCAATGCAAGATAAGCAAGATCCAACATGAGGGATTCTTGATATGTGAGAAGTTCTTATAATTCTTTTCCTTAACTCATTTGACAATTCCCTTAAAAAATTCTCATCCATAAAAATATTTTTCTTCATAATTTAATCATCACTCTACCAGCTGTTTCTCCTTTTCTCATTGATTCAATGGCCTCATTAATTTCCTCAAGTTCATAATACTTGCTAATTAGTCCTTTTAAATTCAAAACCCCCCTGCGAACAAGTTCTATATATCGAGGTATATCCTTTGCGGGATTACACTCTCCGCCAAAAGAGCCAGTTATACTTTTACCAAAATGTAAAGGTAATGAAAAAATATTAATATTTTGTCCTTGTTTAGGAACACCTACAAGAACTACTCTGCCATCTTGATTTATTATCTCATAACCCTTTTGTATAATTTCTGGGATCCCAGTATTATCTATAAAAACATCTAGTCCTTTTTTTTCTAGGATGAATTTGATTTGATAAAAAGCATCATCAACAGTTGAATTAATTATATGAGTAGCTCCCAATTCTTTTGCGAGCTCAAGTCTATTTTGATGAACGTCAACTCCAATAATTGGCCATGCTGAAACAAGCTTAGCTGCCTGAATAATATTTAAGCCAATCCCTCCTGCTCCAAAAACTACAACTGATTCTCCCATTCTTAATTTACTGTTATTTTCAACTACACCAAATCCAGTCGTAACAGCACAACCAAAAAGTGCCGCTTCTTCTTTTGGAAAATCCTTAGGAATTGTAGTACAGCGATTTTCACTCACAACTGCGTAACTATTAAAAGTTGTTACCCATCCAGCATTTATTATTTTACCCTTCCATTGATATTTAGGTGGGTCAGATTGAATACCATCGCCTTTTTTCCAATGTAAAACAACAGAATCACCAATTTTTACTGTTTTAACTCCTGGGCCAATATCTTCAACGATGCCAGATCCTTCATGACCTAATAAATGTGGTAGATATTTATCTTCACCTTTAACACCGTCAATTTCTCCCAATTGCGAACCGCAAATACCACTATATTCTAATTTCACAAGTACTTGACCTACTTCAAGATTTGAGGGCAATTCAATATCATCTACCAAAAGCTTTTCTCTAAGATCAGTAAGAATAGCAGCTTTCATTTAAAAAAAAGTAAATTCAATTTTTATTCAAAATAATTAAATGAATAATCTCCAGTATAACCTGTTAGATTAAACCACCATTCCCATTCCCTCGGGGTATTAAATGCCTCGCAGGTAACTTGCCAGTAAAGCAAATTAGCTTTTTCCTTTTCGTCTCGATAACTTTCCACACAAATATATTTATTTCTTTTCCCAACTCTCTCAATTTCTTTGATGGCTTTGAAAAGATCATAAGAATGCAAACAATGAAGAGACATAATAGAAAAAACAAGGTCAAAATAATTATCCTGCCAAGGGAGATCAGTCGCATTACCTATTCTCATATTATCCTTAACTTCCTCTTTCCCATTTTCGATCGCATATGATGATACGTCGATACCATGAATTTCAGCTTTAGGAAGACATTTTGAAATATCAAATAATAAAAAACCTTTACCACAACCTACATCAAGAATTTTTGCATTATCGGGTAATTTGTAATGATTTATCATTGCTTTTGCAACTTGCTCCCATCTGCCCTCGATATATTTATAACCACCATAATTAATTCTTCTGTCTCCATCCCAATAATCAAAATCATATTTTTTGGCTAATTCAGCTGCTTTGTGTTTTGGATATTGTTGATCATTAACCCTTGCGAGATAATCTCTTTCTGTCTTTTTATGGAGAGAACTCATGAAGTCTATATTTGGCATTTATTTAAATTCTTTTCAAAAAATATACGATAGCTCAAATATAAGTTTTTGTATAGTTGGTATTTAAGTAATTACTAAATCAACTGATCTATGATTTTATTAAATGTATTAATTACGTATTCAACTTCTAAATCAGTCAATGTATGGTAGATAGGAAGACTAATCATACTTTTTGCGAATAATTCAGCTTTTTCAAAATCGCCAGATTTATATCCAAGATTTTCCGAACATTTTTGAAGATGGAGTGGAATCGGATAATGTATTTTTGTCTCAATACCAAAGTCAAGAAGTAAGCTCATTATTTTATCTCTTATATCAACAGGGACTCTAACTATATAATTATGAAAAACATCTGTATAACCATCTTTTGTTGATGGTTTGTGGGCTTTATTACTAAGAAATTTATTATATTTATTAGCGATTGAAATATATTTTTTATTCCATGAGTCTATGTATTTTAATTTTATAAGAGCGAATGCTGCTTGAATTTCATCTAACCTACTATTAAAGCCCCATTTAATGCATTCATCTCTGTTAATTAAACCATGATTTCTTAATAATTTTATTTCATCAGCAAGTTCAATAGAATTTGTTGTGACAACTCCACCATCACCATATACAGATAAATTTTTTAAAGGATGCATACTAAAAGAACTTGCAATTCCAAAACTACCAGCTTTTTGTCCATTTGAGTTAGAGGCTCCAATTGCCTGAGCAGCATCTTCTATGAAGGAAATATTATTATTCTTGCAAAATTCTAATAATGGCTCGTCAATGCACAACTTACCTGTTAGATGAACAGCCATTATGGCTTTTGTTTTCTTAGTTATGCATTTTTTAATTGTATTTATAGACAAAAGTAAGTTGTCTTCAACATCACAAAACACAGGAGTTGCTCCAGTACTAACTATTGACCAAGCACTCGCAATAAATGAATTTGCAGGACAAATAACTTCATCACCTGATCCAATTCCCATAGCTCTCATTAACAGAGTTAATCCATCGGAACCATTCCCAATAGCTATTGCTTGACTAACTCCACAGTATGAAGCAAATTCCACTTCAAATTTTTTTACATAATCTCCCAAAATATAATTTCCAGAATCAATAACTGATTCAGTAACTTTAAGAAGCTCAGTTTTAATTAAGTTTGATTCTCTAGCAAGATCAACAAATTTTATCTTCATAAGATTTTATAGAAAGTTTTAATAGATTCAGCTACAAATTCAATCTGCTCCTTAGTGATGAATTCATGAACTGGTAAAGATATAGTTTTTTCAGCCAATTTATTTGCAACTGGAAATTCAGAATTATCAAAGTTATATCTATTAGCAGCTGGTTGAAGATGCATTGGGGTTGGATAATGAATCTTTGCATCTATATTTTTACTTTGAAGATAAGAAGCTAATCCATCTCTATCATTGGCTGTAAAAACATATAAGTGAAAGACTTCCTTGTAGTTTTTGTTTCTGTTTAGTAGGCTTAATTGAGGAATCTCTTTTAATAATTCGTCATAGTAATAAGAATTATCAATGCGCTTAGTAGTTATGTAATCTAACTTATTCTCAATAAGATGCTTTGCTACAACCGCTTGAATAGTATCCAACCTTGAGTTGTAACTAAATTCATGACATATATTTCTCTCAACTAAGCCATGATTTCTTATTAATTTCAATCTTTCTGCGATTGTTTTATTATTTGTTGTCACAATTCCTCCATCACCCCAAACATTTAGATTTTTCAAAGGGTGGAAACTAAAACATCCTATATGTCCTAAGCCTCCACATCTTTTATTGTTATATTCAGCTTGTAACGCATGACAGGCATCTTCAATAACTGTTAGAGAATACTTAGATGCGATTTTATTAATTTCATTCATTTCACAAGGTCTACCAGCCCAATGGACAGGCATTATTGCTTTTGTTTTGGAGGTTATTTTTTCTTCAATTTTATTAGGATCTATATTGAAATTCTCATCACAATCACACAAAACAGGCTTTGCTCCAGCAGTTACAATTGCTCCAATAGTTGCATAAAAAGTATAAGTAGTAGTTATCACCTCATCTCCTTCTTTTACTCCGATTGCCTTTAAACTAAGGAACAAAGCATCTGTCCCACTCCCAACTCCTACAGCATATTTAGTTCCAGCTTCTATGGCGATCAAATCTTCCACTTCATCGACAATTTTACCAAGTGTAAAATCATTACTTTCAACCACTTTCTTAATTTTATTTAAAATTACATCAACATCAGAAAATTGATCTGTAAGGTAATTGTGATTAATAGAGTAAGATTTATCTTTGTTATATTGCTCAGGATAAAAATTTCTCATTTAATGTTGTTTAATCAACTGTTAGTATAATCATTTTTGATGTATATAGTTCCATTCGTCTTTAGATAAAAAACTCAAATTTCTTGATATCCAATCAACAGTTTTAGTTATACCAGTATTGATATCTATCTTTGGACTCCAAGCAAAATCATTATTTGCTTTACTACAATCCAGTCTATAGTACATATCTTTCCCTTTCCTTTCTGGCCCAAATTTCACTATATTTGAAAATTCTGTATTAGTTAACTTGCAAATCAATTTCACAAGATCCAAAATACTAATCTCTTCATTTCCGCTAAAGTTATACTCACAATAATTATCAGAATGAAACATTAATAATTTAATTGAGCTTACTATATCTTCTGAGTTGATAAAAAATCTCTTGCTTAAACCTCTTCCATCTAAGATAAATTCTTTTCCTGTAAGACAAGATAATATCGTTCTAGGTATTACTCTGTATAGCTGTTGCCCCTCTCCATAAAAATTAGAGAACCGCCCAATAGCGAAGGGGAAGTCATATTCTCTACCTAGGCATCTAATATGTTGATCAATTGCTGAATGAGATACTGCATAAGGAGTAGATGGATTGAAAGGTTGTTTTTCGTTGATAAACTTTAAATTACTCCCATAGACTTCAGGTGTGCTAGCTCGGACATATTTTTCTAGTGAATCTAAATTCCTTATATTTTCAAGAAGATATGCTTTTTCAGCAATATTTGTTGAATACCATAATTTGGGATCTTTCCAACTTTGAGCGACCATACCTTGTCCCATAAAATCGACTATATGAGTTGGGTTTATATCTTTAATTAAGCCTATAAATTTATCTGACTCTATATTGAGATTCAGTTCATACCATTTAATTTGTTCTTTTGAATATTTCTCTAGCCATTCCCAATGAAATTTTTGTTTAATAGGACTCCTATTGATACCGAATACATCCAAACCATTTGCCATAAAATGTGCGAATAAGGCCTGTCCTGCAAATGATCCTGAACCGAGTATTAGTATTCTCATAAGGTAGATTTAATCTCAATTTGTTTTTTAGGTAGCTTTCCTTTCTCTTTTAGAAAGAAAGAATATATAGATTTCATAATTAATTAAGAATTTCTTGGAGGTAATCTATCAAAGAACTTATTGTTATTGGAGTATTACCCATCTGTTCAACAGATAGCGCTGCAATGCAACAAGCAATCGCAGAAGTCTCCATAAGAGATTGATCGCTGCTAAGGCCTGCTGCCATTACGGACAAAACAGAGTCACCAGCCCCAGTTACATCGACAGGATTAATGGATAATGCAGGAAAAGAACAGCTATATAGTTCACCAGATCTACTTCTGTCATAAGCGATAAAGCCCTCTGATCCCAATTTCATAATTAAATATTTACTTGAGGTTTCTGATAATAATTTTTGACCTATTATCTCTAAGCCTGATTCTTTATCCTGAAGAGCTAGTCTAGCTTCCCTTTCATTAGGACAGAGTAATGAAAAGTCCTTAAATTTAGTAATCAAACCTATCTGACTACTACATTGCACATCACCCAAGAGAAGAAGATTGTTATCTTTAGCAATTGATGTGACTTTATCCAAGACTTTCTTTGTCATTACTCCGTATACAAAATCTGAGATAACAATACTATTTGAAGCTGGAGCAAGTTCCTCTACCCTACTTATAAGTTTATCTTCGATATCACAATTTAAGGAGTGATCCTCAAGTCTACTGACTCGGAATAATTTTTGATTTTCTACCATATATCTTTTCTTAAAAGTTGTAGGTCTTGATGAGTCCTCAAGCAATGTGTAGTTTATGTCTTGTCTTGATAATTCCTGTCTTACTATGCTGGCCACCTCATCTTCACCAACAAGTGAAATGAAATTGCATTGTGCTCCAAGTGATCTTATATGACTAGCTACTATGGCAGCCCCACCAATGAAATTCCTCTTTTCCAATTCTTTCAACACTACAACAGGTGCCTCAGCACTCATTCCAAGAGCTTCACAGGCTGCATATTGATCAACGATAGTATCTCCAATAACAATAATTTTACTTGCTTCCCATCTCTTAATTGATTGAATAAGAGACTCCAAATGAATTTTGTGTTTAGCACAAGCCAATCTGAACTGATTTTTTCTTTTTTCCTTTAAATCCTTACCTGTAGTGCTTAAGAGTTCAGTATTGGCATATTGAACATCCCCAGCATGATATTTGATTAGTCTACCTTCAAGTTTTTGTGTCTTAATAGCTTCAGAGACTTCTACAGTTGCATTGTTTTCATATTCTTTCCCAAGAATCAGTAATGAGGGCTGAATTAATCCTATTAAATCCTTTAAGTTAAATTCCTCCTCCTTCATTAAGATTATTCCATCAACCAAACCTAATAAAGATAAGCCTTCAGCTCTCTCTTTTTGATTGAATTTGAATTTATTTTTAAAATCACCTCTTATTGCAACTATTAGTATCTTACCCTGGGTTTTTGCATATTTTAGATATCTTATATGACCAGGATGTATCGAACTAAAATGTCCATAAGCTAAGGTACAGTTTCTATAGCTACTACATTCATTAATATTTAAGATTTGGGTATTCATATTTTTTGACTGGATTAGATTTAATTATTTTAGAGGGTTTGTTTTGTGTTAACCATTGCATACATATATGTCCAATAATTAATTGTGTATCCTCAGCAATCTGCATATCATCTATTTTAATGTGAATTGGAATATCAGCGAGCTCAAGACATTTACCACCTGAGTAAGCAATTATAGCAAAACTCTTCATCCCTATATCTTTTGCAGCATATAGGGCATTAACAATATTCTGCGAATTACCACTCCCTGATAAAGCAATGAGTAAATCATTTTTGCTACCTTTAACTTTTAATTGATAAGAAAAAACATTTTCATAGCCATTATCATTTGCAAGACAAGTTAAAACTCCAGTATTGGCTGTTAGAGCTTCTACCTTTAATCCTGGAATCTTTTGACCTTCTCCACAGGCTCCAATACCGTAGATAAAGTCGTTTGCCATATGTATAGCATTGGCTCCGCTACCGCCATTGCCGCATATATAAACATTCTGATTATTTTCCCAGGCCTTTAATAATTCCTTTCCTAGTGTCTCGATTAGAGCTATGTTTTCCTCATTAAAAACACTATTTAATTGATTAATATATTTCTCAGCCTGATTTTTGAATGATAAAGAACTTAAATTCATAATACTTATTATAATTGATGATCCAACATTCTTGCTTTTGAGAGTGCATCAGGAGTTCCAATATCAAAATATGGATCTGATATATGCCATGTTGAAATTTTACCTTTTAATTTAGGAATAATTTCAGTACTGAAGTCACTGCAGTCTTTCCCATAATTATTTAACCAATCTAAAAAGTCTTCTCCAAAAACATACACAGCTGCATTAGCTCTGTTAGTTGGGGGGTTTTTCACTTTCTCATAAAAATTTATCAATACGTTTTGATTAGATGTTTCTACTACCCCACAGGATTGGGGGTCGGGAGAATCGAATGTAAGCATGGTTAAGATACAATTCTTCGGACGCACTTCATAAGCTCTCATAAGTCCACCTAGATCAGCTTTCGTATAGTTATCAGCATGAATTAATAAACCTACAGAATCTTTAAAAAAATCTCTATTAGCCAATAATGTTCCTGCCGTACCCAAAAGCTTTTTTTCATGGACAATTTGTATTGAAATTGAACTCTTTTTTCTTCTTAAAAGATATTCCTCAACCTGATCAGATAAGTAGTGAGTATTAACTAATAACGACGAAAAACCCATCTTCTCAAGTCGCCTAATCCAATGTTCCAAAAGAGGTGATCCTGCAATCTCTACAAGACACTTTGGTGTTGTTAAAGTAATGGGTCTCAATCTCGTTCCGAAGCCCGCTGAGAGTAAAAGAGCTTTTTTTAGTTTAGGCATTATTAAAAATCAATCTTTTCAATGATCAAATCAGCCAAGGCGAAGCTTGCTGTAAAAGCTGGAGAAATTGCATTCATAACATGAGTACTTGATGAACCTGATAGACAAACAAAATCATCAACGAGAATTTCTTTCTTGATATCAAAAAGTTGAGCTCTTATTCCAACTTTTTCACTCTTTTCAATATCTTCAAATTTGATAGATGGAATTAATTCTTGGGCAGCTTTTAAAAAAAGATGAGGCATCGACAAGAATGCTTGGTCATGTACATAGTAACGGAAATTGCCTAAATTTTTAATGTATTGTTGTAGCAAAATAGAAATATTTGTTAAAGCCAAAACAGGTTCAACTCCTTTCAAAATATTATAATTCTCTCTCCCAAAAGCCAAAGTAGCTGTAGGCCCAATGTTTATTGTGGGTTGAATATCAGCACTCGGAGTGAAATGAACACCTAAGAAAGGAAGATTTAAGTCAGGGACTGGATAAAGGTTACAAGGTACTTTAATCTTTGATTTTTCTCTCAATTTCCAATATAAGCCCTTGAATGGGAGCAAAGTATATTTAAGACCAACATTAAATTTATGAGCAATTTTATCTGCATTTAAGCCAGCACAATTTATTAAATGACCATAATATATTTTTGAACCATCACTGAGCTTTAGAAGGTTTTGTTTCATGTCAACATTTAAGTTTTTAATGTTTTTGATTATTTCTAATCCTTTGACACAAAGTTCACTCTCTAGTTCCCTAAGAATTTCCTTAGGTTTAACAACGCAAGTGTTTGGACTCCAAATTGCTCTACCGCTAGCAGTACGAGCTTCAGGGAAAAAATCCTGCAGTTGACTTTCATCCCACAATTCTACTTTTGCACCATTCTTCTCACCTCTATCTTTAAGTACATCTAGCTGAGAATCTAATTCTAATTTGGTTGGCACTATGACTTTCCCACATTCATTTATTGATAATTTCCTTTCTTTTATCCATTCTTTTAGTCTTCTAGCACCATTAACACTTACTTTAGCCTTCAATGTTTCGGGTTTATAGTATATTCCTGCATGAAGAACACCACTATTTCTTCCTGA
>MDSZ01031633.1_pt1 | contig 30511 bp, 20 predicted proteins | sample 811201 | NCBI WGS metagenome assembly MDSZ01 (sample SAMN05326647, study PRJNA326480) | marine metagenome | isolation source: seawater | place: Indian Ocean: North | collected 2010 | reverse complement strand
GCGGGACTGGGTGATTCAGGCTTATTCTCAAAATATGCCCTATGACCAATTTGTTCGTGAACAGGTGGCAGGGGATTTATTCCCCAACCCTACTCAGGATCAATTAATTGCCACTGGTTTTAACCGAAACCATGGATATACCTTCGAGGGAGGAACCATAGATGAGGAGTACCGGGTGATCTATGCAAATGATAAAACCACCACCTTTGGCACCTTGTTTCTCGGGTTAACCCTGGAATGTACGCGTTGCCATGATCACAAGTATGATCCTCTTAGTATGGAAGATTATTATTCCATGTTTGCTTTCTTTAACACCAGTGCAGAGAAAGGAAACCCTGGCCAACAATCCCGGGCAACTAAAGCGGCAGCTCCTTATCTTGAAGTTTATTCAGGCAGGAAAAACCCCATCCATGTAAACTGGAAGCAATTAAAACCAACCAAGGCAGTTGCTGAAAAACAAACACTTGAAATTCAAAAGGATCACTCCATTAAAGCGACAGGAGAGGTACCCTCATCTGATTCTTATGTCGTTCACTTTGAGGTTTCGTCACAAAAGATTCGAAGCCTGAGGCTTGAAGTTCTTCCCATTAACGGCTCCAAGCACGGACCAGTTGGCCGGGCTCCCAATGGGAATTTCGTACTCAATGAACTTGAAATCTTCCTGGTCTCAGAAAATTCCAGGACGCCTTTGAAAATCAGGGAAGCTACCGCCACCTTTGATCAGTTTGGTTTTCATGTGAAGCAAAGCATTGACGGGGACTCCAGTACTGGATGGGCAGTGCAGGGAGGCCTCAATAAAACCCAGATTGCCCGCTTCGATTTTGAGACCGAATTAATTATTCCCAAGGGATCAAGATTGGAAGCATGCATGGAATTTTCTTCCCATGATAAACATGTTTTAGGACGCTTCCGCTTTGCATCGTCCATCTGGGGCATCACTCCACCCAATGCCCTGACCATGATCATGAAAGAGGAAGAGAGAGAGACCCGTATTCTCATGGAGGGACTCTATGACCAGCCCGGCAAGCGGGTAACTCCAAGAACACCGGCCGTACTCCCATCCTTTGACGGATACAGGCTGGACCGGTTAGGACTGGTCGACTGGCTGGTATCCAGGGAGAACCCTCTGTTTGCCCGAGTATCGGTCAACCGGTTATGGCAACAGTTCTTTGGTTATGGATTGGTTAAAACCCCAGATAATTTCGGTTTGCAGGGCGAACTTCCAAGCCATCCGGAACTTCTCGATTGGTTGGCCAAAGATTTTATCAACCACAAGTGGGACCTTCATCAAACCATCAAGAAGATCGTACTTTCGGCGACCTATGGACAATCCTCAACCTATCGCCCTGAACTGGAGGACCCTGAAAACCGTTCCCTTTCGCGTGCTTCCTCTTTCCGCTTGCCTGCAGAGATGATCAGGGACCAGGCCTTAGCCGCCAGCGGGTTACTCAGCAAGAAAGTGGGAGGTCCAAGTGTGATGCCCTACCAACCAGATGGAGTCTGGGGTGATCTGAACGCCCCGCCTTCCCACCGCGAATTTTATGTGCAAAGCAAAGGGGATAATCTGTACCGCAAAAGCCTCTACACCTACTGGCGCCGTGCCGTTCTTCATCCATCGATGTCTACTTTTGATGCCCCAAGCCGGGATGTATGCACCGTTGAACGGGCATCCACCAATACTCCGCTTCAAGCTCTGGTTACTCTGCATGACCCCACCTATTGGGAAGCCGCACGCACGCTCGCCGTTCTCGTTCACGGGGAAACAGATCCGATTAAATCGGCTTTTGAGAGAGTGCTTTCAAGAAAGCCTTCCCCCAAAGAGTTCCAGCTTCTTTCAGATCTGCAAAATCAGCGCATATCCCATTACCGAAAAGATTCAAAATCTGCCAATCGCACTCTATCCGTGGGAGAAAGTACGCCATCCATCACGAAGATGGAACCTGCTCAACTGGCTGGGCTAACTGATGTCTGCCACACACTTTTCAATCTCAGCGAGACCATAACCCGCAAATAGATTATCTTATGAATCAAGAAATTGAAAACCTCTGGTTGAAGATGAACCGTCGTCAGGCCCTACACACCGTGGGTGCAGGGCTCGGGTATATGGCTCTGGGCAGTTTGCTTGCCGATGGCTCTACAACTACTGGAAAATTCTCCCATCACCCTGCCCGGGCCAAGCGTATTATTTATCTCTTCCAGTCTGGTGGCCCATCTCAGGTCGATCTTTTTGATCATAAACCAGCACTCGCTCAGCACCACGGCAGTGATATTTTCAAACATGTTGAACAACAGGGCCGGCTCACAGGATTTAATAACAACCGAAAGATTCTACCTGTTATTAATAGCAAGTACTCCTTTGCCCAGCATGGTCAGACAGGCTCATGGACCAGTGAACTCTTACCCCACATGGCAGGAATTGCAGATGATCTCTGCACCATCCGATCGATGACCACGATCCCGATCAACCATGACCCTGCCATGACCTTCATGCAAACAGGGCACAACTTACCCGGCCGGCCCAGTATGGGCTCATGGTTGAGTTATGGACTGGGCACCATGAACCAAAACCTTCCAGAATTTGTGGCACTGGTTTCGAGTGGGGACCTGCCCAATATGCAACCACTCAACTCCCGTCTCTGGGGAAATGGATTCCTTCCGGGCAAACATCAGGGAGTACGCTTGCGTTCAGGGACAGAACCAGTGCTCTACTTAAACGATCCTTCTGGCAAAACCCTTAAGGAAAAACGATCCATTCTCGATGCCATCAATGCCCTAAACAGGGAAGAGGCCAACCGCTCAGGTGATCCGTCGGTCGATACTAGAATCGCCCAGTATGAAATGGCCTTCCGTATGCAAACCTCCATCCCGGAACTTGCCGATTTTGCCAATGAGCCTGAATCAACTTACAAACTTTATGGAGAAGATGCCCGCAAACCGGGAACATTTGCATTCAATTGCTTGATGGCCCGTCGCCTTGCTGAACGAGATGTCCGCTTTATTCAGCTATACCACTCAGGATGGGATCACCATTTCAATCTACCCGCCCATCTGCCCAAACGATGTCGGGAAGTGGACCAGACTACTGCCGGCTTAATCACCGATCTTAAACAACGCGGACTGCTGGATGATACAATTGTGGTATGGGGGGGCGAATTTGGCAGAAGTACCTACAGTCAAAACGGCAAAGTGATGGAAGCCTATGGGCGTGATCATCATCCCGGTTGTTTTACCAAACTTTTGGCAGGTGGTGGTTTTAAGCCAGGCCTGCAGTTTGGGGAGACTGATGATTTTTCCTACCGCGTCACCAAGGATGAGGTATCGGTACATGATCTTCACGCCACCCTGCTCCATCAACTCGGAATTAATCATGAACGCCTGGTATATTTCTTTCAGGGTAGAAGATACCGCCTTACCGATGTACATGGACATGTAGTAAAAAAATTGTTGGTTTAGATCTTAAAATCAGTTCCCATAACATTCCAATTTATGAAACCCAGATTAGTAGCCTTCACTTTTCTTTCACTTTGCGGCAGTATTTTTTCTTGGGCGAAGTCTGAACCACTGCCCAATGTGGTAATGATTCTAAGCGATGACCAAGGATTTGGGGATTATGGATTTATGGGGCACGAAATGATCGAAACTCCGAGTCTCGACCGCCTCGCATCTCAGAGCTTACGATATGACCGTGGCTATGTAACCACTGCCCTATGCAGTTCCTCCCTCACCACTATGATCACCGGTCTCTACCCCCATGAGCACGGAACCACGGGAAATGACCCACTCAAGGAAATCAGCCGGCAGCCATGGATTGATAAATTTAAAAACTCGCCCCAGTTGCCCAAGCTACTTGCCAAGCAAGGATACATCAGCTTACACACGGGAAAGTACTGGCATGCACATCCTAAAAATTCCGGTTTCAACCACGATATGGGAGCTACCCAAAGACATGGATCCCCCTATTCCCTAAGTATTGGCCGAGATACCATGAAGCCTATCTCCGACTTCCTGCGTGAGGCCAAGGATAAGGAAAAACCATTCTTTATTTGGTACGCTCCGTTCCTCCCCCACACTCCGCATAATCCCCCTGCCGATTTGGAGAAAAAGTACCGTGATCTCGGAGCAGGTGGACAGGCAAAATATTATGCGATGTGCGAATGGTTTGATCAAAGCTGCGGACAATTGCTCGATGATCTGGATAAGCTGAAATTATCTGACAATACTCTGGTGGTTTATGCATGCGACAATGGCTGGGGAAGATTGGACGGGAAGAGAGGTTCCGTTAAAGCATCCCCCTATGAGCAGGGTGTTCGTACGCCGATCATGTTTCGATGGCCCGCTAAAATTTCTCCTCAAATCAATTCCACTGACCTTGCCAGCAACCTCGACCTTGTGCCCACTATTCTTAATGCCTGCGGCATAGGACCAGATGAGAGGATGAGCGGGATTGATCTTTTAAATCCCACGGCAGTCAAAAAAAGAAAGTCCATCTTCCTCGAAAACTTCACTCATGATATGCTCGATGTTGACCGCCCCGAAACCGCCCTCCGGGCACGTTCAGTTGTTCAGCAAAACTGGAAACTAACTCGCTGGACAGAGCCTCACCCAGAGCTCAAATCCATGGGCTGGCAAATTGGAATACCTCGGGAAAAAGTGGAACTCTTTGATCTCACGAAAGATCCATTGGAAAGCACCAACCTGGCTGATCAAAATCCAGATGTGGTGCAGAATTTAACAGCCAAACTGGATGCCTGGTGGAATCCACTGCAGAATAAAAAATAACTTAATTTCGCAAAAGTAATAAAGACGCTTCCATCAAATACTAAAGCGTCAGCTCTTGAGTAAATTTAAGTCTGCGGTGCTACTCCCAAAAGCACCAACATCAATATTATTTCGGTGAAGTAGTTCGAGATAGAGATTGCAAAGAGGGGTTTGATTTTCAGTAACGGTCAGGGACTGGTGACGGTACCCTCCCCCGGCTACAATGATGGGAAGATTGTTACAGGTGTGCCTGGAAGCGTCTCCAAAATTACTGCCCATCACAATAGTTGTATGGTCTAATAAAGTACCTTCTCCTTCCTTAATTTGATCCATCTCATAAAGGAAATTGTTAAAATGCTTTAAGGTATCGATTTCAATTTTGCTTAATTGATCAATCACATTTGGCTTTCCTCCATGATGAGACAAGGTATGCCACCCCCCCACGGCACCGGGCACTTTAATGGCACCGTCTATCCAATCCATCGATAATGTAATCACTCGGGTGGAGTCTGTTTGAAACGCCAGTTTGGAAAGTTCAAATAAGTTTCGGATCTTATTGGAAAAAACATATTCGTGATCCTGATGTAGAGATTTTTTCACCTTTGGTTTCTCGGCATTCAGCCAAAACTTTTCGTGTTCCAACTGTGCAGCCAGTTCCTCCATCACCACCTTATAGCTATCCAGCTTTCCGGGATTTTTTCCTGATTTTCTAAGTCTCGAAACATCCTTGCCCAGGCTTGCAAGAATTTGTTGGTCATTCCTGATCTGGTCTTTCTTTGCCTGTAAATCCTCCTTGCCAAAAAGCTTATTAAAAATTTTCTCCTCATCATGGAGGGACGGAATCGGGGAACCTCTCTCGTTCCAGGACAATCCCCAACCACGATCATAAATACTGAAATTAAGAAAAGGAAAACGTGTATCTCCACCCATTTTCTGAGCCATCACTTGATCCACCGAAACTCCATTCACAAAACTTGGTGATTCAGGAGCCGGGCTACCCGTAAGGAATGATTTCTCAGAATCATGATTACTGGTATCCATCCCAGGATGATAAAGGTTTTTAAACACCGTCATCTTTTCCTTTACCTTCATATCCCTGAGATACCTGGATGATTTAAAATCTCCAGAATGGTTGGGGAAAAAGTAAGGCTCATAGAAACCCAGGCAACTGCAGATAAACATGATTCGCTTGGGTGCAGCAACGGGTGCTGGCCGGGTGGCGCCTCTCAGGTTCAAAGATTGCAGGGCAAGTGGTAGGGCCAGTCCTGCCCGTAGAAACTCTTTTCTGGATATTGTTTTCATATCAGTTTTTTAAGGTGTAGCTAAGAGTACTTGTGATTAATTCCTGGATCCCGCATTGATCTGCATCGTCAGGTATGAGTGCATAAAGATCATTTCGCTGCTCCAGATCCGGCAGACATCCATTGGTGTACTCATAAAATTTCTTGATGAAATTGTAGGCGATTTTCTGGTGATCACTTAGTAATATCGCTTTGAGCCCATAGACATCATCAAATTTGTTCCCTCTGATTTCTCCAGCTGGGTCGACTTTGCCAACCAAGTCATAGTATCCAGCACGGTTATACATGAAGGTATTCTTGTGAGGTTTTTTTACCCGATATTGCTTCCGCCATTGGCCAGTTGCATCAAAGCTCTCTAAGGCAAAACCATATGGATCAATACTTTTGTGGCAGGCATAGCATACCGGGTTTTTTTTATGTTCCTCAATTTGTTCACGCAGGGAAGCTGCTTCTTCTCCATGCTCAGGTTCAACCACTTCAATATCCTCTGGTGGAGGAGATAGCGTATTACCGACAATATTCTTTGAAATCCATGCTCCTCGTAAAATAGGAGAAGTATCAAAACCATCGGCAGTGACTTTAAGTATACTGCCCATGGTCATCAAACCACCTCTGGGAACACCGGGTCTGAAAGAAACCAACCTCATCTCCTGCCCATGCACTCCATCTATACCGTAGTGCTGGGCAAGCCGCTGGTTAAGAAAGGAAAAATTGGAATCAATCAAATTGGACACGGATAAATTATGGTGAATCAGGTGGCCCAGATAAGCTTCTGTTTCCTGAGGAAGGTAATGGTTTAGCAGATCATTATACTTGGGGTATAATTTTAAGGATGGAGTCACTTCATTAAAGGATCTCAGCTCCAACCATTGCTGACATATCGAATGAATCATCCTTTCACTTCTGGCATCAGCCAACATGTGGGTTACAAGCTCTGCCATATCCATGTGTACCAGTTGATCTTTTCGGGAAAGATTCAGTAAATAATCATCCGGTACAGAGAGCCAAAAAATCCGGGCCAAAGAAGCGGCCAGTTCATAGGAGTTATTGGTGTGCTCACCCGGGCTCATCAGAAAACGGTGCGAGCAAAGGATTGCCTCCAGCCCATGTTTGGAAGCTTCAACAAAGCCTTCTCCATCGGCGAATGCGCTAAGACTTGCCTGGTAATAAGGAGCCATTTCTGCATCGCTTAAACTGGAGGAAAAGGCCCGCTCCGCAAATTTCTTTAAGATCTGTTTAAGGACTTCAGATGAACTCTCATCAACGGCAACCTGATCTCTTTTTACTTCGGTCTGGTTGGGCGACAATACATCCAACTTTCCAACCGAAGCCAAGGATCTGCCATCCAATGAGTGGGCTCCCGTAATCAAAAATTTAATGTAAGGTGCACGGGTTGAATTCGGGAAATGAATGATTTGCTGATTGGCCACCCTAATTTCCAGATCGCCCTTAGTGACCGGACCATCCCAGGACCTTGCATCTTGCGAATAATAAATTTCATAAGCCTCTACCTGGCCGTTTCCATTTCCACCCGACCAGGTCGAATAGACCAGCCCTTCAATCTCGTATCTATTTGGGTTGGTCAGAATCACATAATGCGGGGGCTTAGCCAAGGTAGGTTCATATTGGGTGTGCCAGAAAGTCAGATTCGACCCATCCAGCATCTTGTCTTTCTCCCTGCCTTTTTGCTCGCTGCTCACCAGTACATCGCCACCAATTTCAATCAATCTACTTTGATTAATTATTTTGTTCCTGGGAATTCTCGGCGATACATCGAGCTCCAATCCCTCAAACACTTTTTTGTAGGACAAAGGCGGCCAACGATTCGTTACTGGGCCACGGATCTTAAGTTGCCTAATATAAGCTCCTTGATCCCCATTTACCTGCCGAAAGTTATGCTTGGAATAACAATGAACTGAAACATTTTCGCCTGGTTTTAGAAAGGCCCGAATCTTATGAGAGGTAACCTCCCGGTTTTCTAAAGATATCACCCCCACTAAACGCTGTGGTTCCGGGCGGTCATCAGCAAAATAATATTTACCCGCAAAAACCTGAACGCTGATCGCTTCGTCAAACGCACCTAGTTTCTTGGGATCAAAAGTCAGGTCATACCACCCTTCAACAGGTGGTTCAAAGTTATCATAAAAAAAGGAATAGCTGTTTCCATTATTTGCCCGCGTCCACGAAAACAGAACGCCATCCTCATACCTCCGGTTGTAAATATTGTATGTTTTGTGACTGTCCCTTACCTTATTGGTTGTCCAAATCTGCTCGGGGTAAAAGCCATCCTGTGGAAAGGCAAATTCCAACATTTGTTCGGCCACATTAAAATAGGAAGATAAAAGCTGCGGGGTTATTTTGATTCTCCGATCAGTATCAAAATCATATGTCCCCCGATCCTCTGCGATTTCATCGCTAAGATCCAATTCGATGCCTAGCAGATCATTTACTGAATGTACAAATTCATGGCGACTTGTGCGGCGATAGGACTCGGAATGGACTGGTTTTTGTTTTTTACTTAACCAATCCAGCATTTGCTTTTTCTCGGTTATGCCGGGTTGCGATTTATTGCTGGGAGGCATTTTACCGGTGATCAGATTTTCAAACATTAAAGTACCATCAAATGTCCCCTCATCCAGCAAACTGATCATATCGAGGTTTCCTTTCTTCACCTCATCATCATGACAATCAAAACAGTAGTTTTCGAAAAGTTCATAAGGTTGATGAATCGGATCTGAATCAGCTTTGGCATAAACCAATCCAATGATACCGAAAATCCATAGTATCAGGAACGCTCCTGTAGAATGTTTGTTACAGAAAATCATTAGGAATAATTCTTCTTGGAAAAGGAAATCTGCTGACCCGCTTCTTTCACCATTTCTCCAAACTTAGAAAATTGATTTCTGGGCAATCGCTTCGCCGGTCCCGTTATCCAAAGTGTTCCAGCTAAAGTTAAATCATGATTAAAGATTGGTCCGGCAATACAATGAATACCCTCATCCGCTTCCGCAAAATCCGTGGAATAACCTTTGTCTATAATCCTTTCACATTCCTGATTAAGTTTCTGCTTGTCCGTAATGGTGGTACCTGTGAGCCTTTCTAACTTCATCGACTCAATCGCCTCTTTTCTTTGTTGAAGAGGCATATGGGCAAGAAGCATCTTCCCGGGGGCATTACAGTAAAGAAGAAATCTCAAACCAATATCCACCACGATCCTCAGAGGCTGCAGTCCTTCAATTTGGTGAATAATAACGCCCTCTTTACCGTTAAGAACTCCTAATTGAATGGTTTCCTTGGTAAGATTGCGGAGTTTTTCCATTTCACTGTTTGCTAATTCAGGCAGGCTCATACGTGAACCTTGCTGGGAAGCGATTCGGATAAATTTTGAGGACAGAGAAAACTCCATCTCTTTGTTTCTGATCAGGTATCCACGGGATAAAAGAGTCTGGGTGATTCGAAAAACTGAATTTTTAGGAAGATCTAGTGTTCGACTTATTTGAGATAAAGTAGCCGCCTCACCGGTTTTTCCGAGAAACTCAATAATATCGATCGCCCTATCCAAAGCTGGAGCAATGGATTGAACTTCTTTACCAATGATCTCATTCGTCATATAAAATACTTAGAACATGTTCTATACTTAGAACGTATTCTGGTGATGTCAAATCACATAGGAAAGCTTCTTGAAATTAAATTCGAAAGGCAGGCAGACCTTTAAGCATTTTAATTTTTGAGCTTAAACCCAGTATCGATCAGCTCTTTGATTTTACGCTTATTAAATAAATCCCATTAGAACAAAGGCTGGTACAAAAAAGGATCATTAAGCTCACTCCCCAATCTTTCCGGGAAATTAGCTTCAGAAAAAACTTTGAGATCTCGCTAATCTCTCCAGTCCATGAGTAGGAGTCCTGCTCCGTAAACAACATGGCAGAAAATAAAAAGATGGATAGATTGACCAAGACAATCCCCAGAATAATTCTCTGCCTGCGATCCATCTTCTTGAAGAATGGTCTTATTTTTTCGATTTCTTTTTCTTAAGTGCTTTTGTGTTTGGACCGACAATTTCGACAAAGTTACCGTCCGGATCCTTGAGCATCAACAAACACAAATCCTGAGGGAAACCCTTAGGGAGAATCTGTGGGCTCTTGGCATAAGCCTCATGACCATGCTTTTTGGCATTGGTCATAACCAAATCCACATCTTCCACAAAGATAGTGAGGTAGGAAAATCCGGTAAGTGTATGAATATGGGGCTGGTTGATGGTACGGGCGGGCTTTTTTGAATCCACCTGCATCATCTTTAGCTTGGTGGCCGATTCATCCTCACCCAGAATCAGAACGCGTACATCAAGAGGTGCCCCATCGGTCAATCCTACTGCCTTAGGGAAAGATCCCTTTACCTCGAAACCATCGACCTCCTCAAATCCAACAACTTGTTTGTAAAAGGAAACGGACTTCTCGATATCAGAGACCACCATGCCCAAATCAATGGTTTGGCGGGAAAAATTTGAATTTGCCCAAACCGAGGAACAGGCAAGCAGCATGATTGAGGAAAAAAGAGTGGTACATTTTTGAATAGGCATATCATGAAATTGAACTCCTGTTCCGAATCAATCAATGGCGAAGTGTATACAATCCTTGTCTTTCCTCAGACAGTTTCTGTTTTTTTGGTATTCAACCAAACCAAATACCCCACGCTTACCTGACGCAATTCAACAGATTATTTACGCAATATTCTACAATATAGGTTTGTCCATCCGATCAATCATCCGTGAGATTCTTACAGAATTAATGCGAGGGGCTTACATCCCCTTCATTTCTTTTTGTTTATGATGACCTTAAAGCCAGCTCTTTTCATTTTTCTTGGACTTACCGTTCTTGGTAGCCACTCCTCTTTTGCGAACACCAAGAACGCACCAAGTTCAAAGGACAATACCACCCTGCTCTTCTACGGTAACTCCATGGTCGAACGCTTGCTTGAACATGGGGAAATGGAAGCCCGCATGCAGATTGCCATGGCTAACCAGGGCCTGAAGATTCGCAGCCTTGCCTGGACTGGTGATGAAGTGGGGAACCGCTTGCGGTTGGAGGGCTACCCCAAGCACATGAAAAACCTCATCCAGAAGTGGCCGGCCAATTTCCTTGTTTTGGGTTATGGAATGAACGAAGCATTCAGCGGTACGGAAGGACTCGCGGCATTCAAGCAAAGTTACCGAACCCACCTCAAGCAACTGACCAAGACCCATCCGGGTTGCCGCTTTATTCTCTTATCCCCAACTGCTGCCCAGGAACCGGCCGAACAAGTAAACAAACACCTCGAGATTTACAGCCAAGCAATTGCTGAAATCGCCCAAAAACAAAAAGCTCTTTTTATCGATTTATTCACCCTGACTAAGAGAACATCCAAGCTGATTACTGAAAATGGAATTCATTTGAATGATGCGGGGCATCGCCTCATCGCTCAAAAAATTGCTTCCGAAATCCTTGCATTCCTCCAAGTGAATCCGCCCAAGCAAAGCAGCCCGAAGCACCTCGAGCAGGTCAGGCTTGCGGCATCTGCGAAGCATGCACGGGTGGCCGAGGTGGTACGCCCAAAAAATTCAGTGGTCTATTTTGGAGTACGGGCGAGGCCCTTTGAATACGACGGCGAAATGCCCCGCTACCATCGCATGATCGAGCTTTCTGAAAATGTGCTCCACCAGATCGCAGCCAATCCGAAATTATCCTTTTCTGACCTCGCAACCCCATCCCTTGATCCCATGCCTCCGGGAAAAGGACGGGATGATGGCCCACGCACCGGAATCCTTAAGCCCTCCTCGGAAGCAATGGCGGAATTTAATGTGACCGAAGGTTATCAGGTAAACCTATTTGCCTCCGAGGAAGATTTCCCTGAACTGCGCAATCCCGTGCAGATTGCCTTTGATGCACGGGGCAGGCTCTGGGTAGCAACCATGCCCTCTTTTCCCCATACTGTGCCGGGGCTGTCTCCACCTGATAAAATTATCATTCTCGAAGATACCGATCGTGATGGTAAAGCGGACAAATGCACCACCTTTGCGGAAAACTTGGACGCCTTGGACGGTATCGCCTTTCATCACCTTGGGGTAATCGTATCTGAACAACCCCGTCTCTGGTTAATGAGAGATGAGGATGGAGATGACCGGGTGGATTCCCGCCTTGAACTATTGCGGGGCATTGATGTTTCCGACTCGCACCATGGTGGCATGGTCGCGACCGACCCTCATGGAGACATTATCTTTAGCGATGGGGTTTTTCACCGCTCTCAGCTGGAAACTCCTTTCGGTGTGCACCGCGGGATTGACTCCACCACCTACCGGCTCAATCCAGCCAATGGCAGGATTAATACCGAGTGGCAACACACCACCCCCAATCCATGGAATGTCACTTTCGACCGGTGGGGAAATATTTTTCAGATCTATGGGGATGGGGATGTCTACGACGGAAGCTCTCTTATTTGGACACCCCTTGGAGGATATATGCCCTATGCATACGGACGGATTACCAGTTATGGAAAAGGCTGTGGCACAGCGTCTGTTTCCAGCCCTAACTTTCCGGACAAATATCAGAATGGATTGGTGTCCGCATCCCTGCTCGGGCGCTATGCAGTCAACTTAACCATACTCGATTCCGATCGTGGAATGATGAAGCAAAAAAGTTACGAGACCATCCTGAGTTCTCCTAATGCTGCCTTCCGACCCACAGATGTTGAGTTTGGGATGGATGGTGCCCTTTACATCTCCGATTTCTCCAGCCCCATCATCGGGCATGCCCAGCATCCGATGCGGGACCCTCACTGGGATCATGATTATGGGCGCATATGGAGAGTGATACATACCCAAAAACCACTGGTTAAAGATTGGCCAAAAATTGCGGGAACCTCGCTCTCAAAATTGTGCCCACTGTTGATGCACCCTCAAAACCTTGTCCGGCATCATGCGAGAATCGAGATTCGGAGATCAGGTAAAAAAGCGATCCAAGCAATCGACAAGTGGCTTGCAACCTTGGATCAAACCTCGCCCGACTTCGATCAGGCTGCCCTCGAGGCCATCTTTGTTCTCGAGGGGTTTAAGGAAGTTAGGCCTCGACTGATCGAACATCTTTCCAAATCCAGCTCTCCAATGTTTCGCGGTGCAGCTGCAAGGACCATTCGCTTGCAGGCGGATCGTCTCCCGCAGGCCCATCAAATGCTGACCATTCTAGCCAGGGATCCTCACCCGAGAGTACAGATTGAGGTGATTGATGCAGTCGCGCATTTACGCCCGCAATACCCTGAGATTGAACTCTGCCTCGATGGAATTTCATCCAAGAACAACCATGTCAACGGTTCCCTCAAATACCTGGATATGGGTACCAAGCCTCTCAAGGGGAGAAGCGTTCCCGTGCTTGAAGTTTCCCAGAAATCAAGACTGGTCCATTGGCTTTGGCACAAAGATTCCAATAAGACAGACCCGGTTGAGTACCAGGCAGATAAAAGCAAATTGCCAGGCGACGGATTTTACCAATCCTTCGTTTATTCAGATACCCAGCAACCGGCAACGATTGGAATCAATCACAAGAGCCTGGAGGTTTATTTGAACGGCATTCTCGAATTCAGGCAAAGCTCCCTTTGGAGTGGGGATCAACAAATCAATGTAGAGTTACAACCGGGTCTGAATTGCATCGAAATCTCATTCCTCCCAAACAGGAAAAAGACTAAATTAATGCCCCCGGTATACCTTTACAATCTTCTCGGAGAATCCTTATCGAATGTGAATTATCTCACCAGTGTCAGTGACCTCAGAAAGGCGAGAAATGAGTACGATCAGCAACTCGCCAAGGAGGGGAACATTGTAAGAATCCAAACTGCCCCTGAACTGAAATTTTCGCCCGTAAAATTGGAAGTACAGGCCGGCAGCGAGGTAAAACTAATCTTTTCAAACCCTGATGTGATGCTGCATAACTGGCTACTGGTAAAGCCAGGGAGTGCACAAGAAGTTGGTGCATTGGCTGATCAAATGGCTTCACAACCAGACGGATTTTCCAAAGGTTATATCCCCGACAGTGATAAGATCCTGGTAGCTTCCAAACTGTTATCCCCCAACGAGGTTCAGGAAATCACTTTTCAGGCACCGGAAAAACCAGGCGATTATCCCTACCTTTGTACCTTCCCCGGACACTGGCGAATGATGCAGGGAACTCTCACCGTAAAAGCTGCTCCGTGAAATATCACCTGTGTTTATTCTTGCTGACTGCCTGGTTTTGCTTTGGCGAAACCGAGAGTGGGTTCATCTCCTTATTTGATGGCAAAACCCTCAAGGGCTGGAAGGCATCTCCGGGCGGAAAATGGGAGGTAAAAGATGGGGTATTGTTAGGAACCAGTCATAAAGCGGACAAGCGGCATGGCATCCTCTTTTCTGAGAAAGAATATTCCGATTTTTTTCTTCGGGTAAAGTTTCGTGTATTGCAGGGAAACAGCGGGTTTTACTTCCGTGCCGAGAACCGCAATTCCCCCATTCGAGCCTACGGATTCCAGGCGGAAATCGACCGCACTCAGAATACAGGTGGCCTGTATGAGACGGGCGGGCGGGCATGGGTAGCCAGGCCAGGTCAGAAAGCAATCAAGGAACGAAAGTATCAGCCGGGAGAATGGACGGATCTGGAAATTCATGCAGTCGGCAAAGATGTCTCTGTTCGTATCAATGGCATTGTAAGCACAGAATTGAAAAATGACCCTGGCCGGACCAAAGGGTTCTTTGGCCTGCAACTCCATGGTAGGCAGGATATGCATGTGGAATACAAGGACATCCGTCTGAAAAATTTGGTCAGATAAAAACCCTCTCAAAATTTTAATCCGCATTCAGGCAAAATAAACTGGGCCTTCTACAGATAACCTTCCGTCAAGTCAGTCTTTACGATTGCCTGAACTTTTCTCTTTGAGTGTGATCTAGTCCTTCCATGCAGATCATAATCGCTCTATTATTTGTACCTTTCTTTATTTACGCCCAGGACCTACCACCAGGCCAGACGCTTCTGCCCGAATACGAGGCAAAGATCGATCATACCAGACTGATTCAGGACACCTCCCTATCCGAAGATGGCAAGACACTGAGGATTGAAATCCCGGAGATCGCTCCCTGCTGGCAAATGTCCATCCGCTATGAATTTCTTGGAGTAAACGGTAGTAAAATTGCCGGTGAGATACAAAACACCATTCATTCGTTGGGTGATTCTTAATTGATGAAAGCATTTTTCTGCATCGCCTTTCTTTTGAACTTTGTGGCACTTGCGGATAACGTTGCTAAGCACACTCCCTTGTGGCTGGCAGAGAAGATGGAGGATGAGCCCATCCTCTTTATTGGAGAGGAAGGTAACCGAAGTGGCCGCCTCCTCTTCACCCCAACCTCCATGCCTGTACTTACCCGGGCAGGTGACTCTTTTGTGTACGAAGCTGGGAAAGATTACACCTGGGAAAAAGGCAGCCGTACAATCAGGCTAACGGCTCATTCCAGAATTCCATCCAAGACACCGCAGGAGATGAGACCTGGGCCTGGCAAGCCAAGAAGCCTCGGTGGTGTCTTGCACAGTGAAGGCAGGTTTTTTCACGACCTGCAAACCCTGGTCCGTTATTCCCACAACCAATCGTGGCCTGACTTGGTAAAACCAGTTTCAAATACCCTACCCCGCTCTCTCGAAAAATTAAAGACATCCAAATCCTTTAAGGTGGTCACACTGGGTGACAGTATCACCGAGGGATACAATGCCTCCGGATTTGCCAAGACGCAGGCACCCAGAAACCAACCACCCTATGCCGAAGGGTTTGCCCGCTTGCTCGATCAGGCATTTCCCGCGAAGGTCTCCCTCAGCAACCTGGGAGTGGCGGGCCGTACCGCTGGGTGGGGATTGAAACAACTGGACCGGGTGATCGCAGAAAAGCCTGATTTGGTGGTGATTGCTTTTGGGATGAACGATCCCGTTTCATCGGAACAATTCCAAAAAACAAACCTCGAAATCCTCACCCGTTTGCAGAAGGAAATTCCTCAAGCGGATCTGATCTTTGTTTCAGGTATGAACAATAACCCAGTCTGGAGAGACCCCACCAAAATTCCCAGCTTCCGTGAAGCTTTGAAAAACTTAATTCAGCCCAATGTCATCCTTGCCGATATCACTACTCCCTGGGGAAAACTATTAACCCGGAAAAATTTCTCAGATCTGAGTGGAAATAATGTGAATCACCCCAATGATTTTGGACATCGGTTATATTCTGAAATACTTTTTTCACTTTTTATTACCCACTGAAACCCAGATAAATACTGAGCTTTACAGTATTTTTGTAAAAAAGATGAAAAATATTTTCATTTTTTTTGAACGCTTTTCAAATTAGCTGCGTCTTACCTTATGACTTTTGTCAGTTTGTTTCAGTTTAGTTTGTGTTTCATAAGCCCAAAGACACCGCAAAAATGCGGTGTTTTTGTTTGGTCAAATTCACAACATAAAAGAAGCGATCCTACTTAATGCCAGCATTTGCAGCCGCATAAGCATTATGCCCCGTGGATTTACCAGGCAATATTGGGTACTGCTTTAGAGGAATGAACGCCGCATGCTCCTTCATCACTACTTGCATTTGAGGATCAGCACTCAGGTTGTTCCATTCATGTGGATCCTGGGAATGGTCATACAATTCCCGGGAACCATCCAGGTATTGAATATAGCGGTATCGGGTGGAACGGATGGAATAGTTCCCCAGTCCGAAGCTGGTAATCGCCGGGTGATTCCATGCCTTATTGGGTGATTCCAGTAGCGGAACCAGACTTTGGCCCTCCTGCCCCGAATCAGCAGGTAGCCCAGCGAGTTCGAGTAAGGTGGGAAAAATATCGAGTAACTCAGACGGACGGGTGCTTCTTTGGTTTGCCTGTTGACCGGGTGCCGCGACGATCAATGGAACCCGCGTACCATCCTCCCACAGGGAGCGCTTGGCCCAGCGTTCTTTTTCCCCCATGTGGAAGCCGTGATCCGAAAAAAGCACCACGATGGTGTTATCCGCATAAGCACTTTTTTCCAAAGCATCGAGAACGAGACCCAGGCAATGGTCCACAAAAGTAATCGATGCAAGGTAGGACTGGACCGCATGCTCCCACTGCCCCGCTTCCGTAATCCATTGGTGCGTAGGGGCAACATGCTTCAGACTGGTCAGATCAATCGCATACTGGCTCAGGTCACCGGTATCGCCCTGCTGCACCACTGGTAATTTGATTTTATCCATGGGATGTAGATCAAACCACTTCCTGGAGACATAAAGCGGAACATGGGGGCGATAAAAGCCCACTCCCATAAAAAAGGGCTTCTGGTGTTTCTCCTGTAATTTCCCCACCGCCCACTTGGCACATTTGATATCGGGCATTACCTCGTCATTGTTATCCCTGGGAAAAATTCCCCAGTCCCACAGTTTATGACCATGCAGTTGAGAGATTTTAGTTTTCGGTAGTGGCCCAAATCCTCCTGTGGATAGATAGTCCTGAAAGAACCGTGCATTTCCACCTCCATGAAAAATCTTTCCGGCAGCCATGGTCTTGTACCCTTGATCCGCAAACACCTCCGGCAATGTTTTCAGGTCTTTAAGAACCGGAGCCAGCCTGAGGTCTGGGCTAAGAAAGTATACCCCACTGGTGTGAGGATACCTGCCTGTCATCATACTCGCACGTGAGGGGTTACACACAGGTGACTGACAATGGGCATTGCTAAACAAGGTGCCCATCTTTGCCAGTCTATCAATGTTGGGGGTTTTCGCCTGCGGATGGCCACCCATACATCCAACCCAGTCATTGAGGTCATCAATGGAAATCAAGAGCACATTTGGTTTGGTTTGGGAAAACGCCGAGGCAGTCGCAAGAACCACCCCCATCCCAATCAACATAATGGTTTTTTTAAGGTGCATAGAAAATATCCAGAAGGAATCCTTTCCCATACACAATTGAATTTCATAGGCATAAGGATGATTTACCTAAAAAGGACACACTCCCATCAAGACTCACTTGCTAAGATTGAGAATAAAAATCCGTATATTTCCAATGCCTCCAAACCGCTTATATACTGGGATTCAGGAAAAAGTTTAAAAAAAGTGAAACTTTTTTCGAACGTTTTTCAAACAGACTGCGTCTTACCTTATGACTTTTGTCAGTTTGTTTCAGTTTAGTTTGTTTTTAAAAAAACGAGAACGCCGCAGAGATGCGGCGTTTTTGTTTGGTCAAATTTCGGGGAATTCCCTTTGAAAAAGACCTTTGCATAACGGGCAGGCACACGCTTAGGTTAAAGTATGGGGTCTGAAAAAATCTCGAAATTTAAAAATTAAAAATATGGAGTTTTGGGATTTTATAACTGAGCCGTTCCATTGGGTCGCACAAGGGGCTAGGTTCTTGATCGTATTAATACCCGTTACAGTAATTGGCGTTTGCTGGAAACTGTATGGTTTGCAAAAAGGGAAATTTAAAATTGTTGCCGTCAAAGAATCCAATGGACGCTTAGTTATTGAATTCTTATTTACTGCAAAAAGAAGACTCGTGAGCAAAAGGATGAGAGCAACTTTGATCGGAGCAATTTTTGGGGAACCTAACCTTTGGACAGAGAGGATCGAAGTTGAGTCTGAAAACCAATATTCAACTGGAAGTCGAAAAACTTTTACCATCGACTTTAAATTCCCGGACCTCTTATCAGAAAAATACCTACGGAGAGGCTCCTGCACGAGGTGGATAAAAATAAATGAGGAATACATTAATGGTAAAAAGTCTGATCCCAATGAAATTTTTTGGATGCTCGACTTAAGGGTTGATGTACCCGGTGCTGATGTTCACGACTTTTTTCCCCTCGAAATTAATACAGGCAAATTTGACGAAGTCCTCGCGTTAAAGACTAAACTAGATTCTGGCGAACCGATTAAATAGATACATTCAAGAAAAGCTAAGAATATCTTCCTGAATTAAAAATCCCATATTCCGCTACAATAGTCGTTGCGAATTGGAGAGTATGTGCGTTTTTTTTTACTTTTGATTCTAAACTCTATGAAATTTCACTCACTTAATTACCTTCTTTTTAGCTTCTTCCTTTTTCTAACTCCTACATTTGCAAGCTTACCAAGTCCGCCTGAAGTATGGAAGGACTTCGATCCGGACGCGGGTGATTTTCAAGAAAAAATCATTTACGAAAAGACCGTGAATGGAATCTATGAGAAGCACGCTTACATTTCGGCTTATGTCAATGGGGTGGAAATTCGCGTGTTCTGCAAGTATGCAGTCAAAGAAGGGGCAAAAAAGGCACCTGGACTGATGAACACCCATGGTTGGATGGGCGGGCCATCCATTGACATGCAATATGTAAAGGATGGCTGGGCCGTAATTTCCCATGATTATTCAGGCTTATCCCACCGTGGAAACTACACCAAGTATCCCGAGGAAATGGGCCACGGTTATATGGATGCCAAAAAACTGGGCTACTCCCTGATTTATGACCGTATGCCAGATGGCAGTCAACTGACCGAGCCGAAGCAAACCTCCCATTATTTATGGAATGCAATCCAACGCCGGGCTCTGAGCTATTTGCTTGCTCAAAAAGAAGTGGATTCATCCCGGATTGGTGCGAAGGGATATTCCTACGGAGGAACGATTATGTGGAACCTCGCCATGGACAAGCGGGTCAAAGCCGTGGTTGCTTACTTTGGGATTGGATGGATCAATTACTACCGGGACCGTGGGGTATGGAAGTTTGATAACCCGCCCAAAAATATTCCCCAAAGCCCGGGACAAAAACTCTACCTTTCTGCGATGGCTCCGCAGGCCCATGCCCCTTACATTCAGGCCGCCAGCCTGTGGCTGAACGGATCCAATGATCACCATGGTGGACATGAGCGTGGTTGCGACACCTTCAAAAATTTTCAAGTCGATGTTCCCTGGGATTTCGCCATCCAGGCACGGGGGCATCATAACACCGAGAAACTGGGCAATGATTGCAAGCTCTGGCTGGAAAAGCATGTGCTTGGCAAACCGCACTTCTGGCCAGCCCGGCCCACCTCCAAGATTCAACTGGATAAGGATGGAGTACCTGAACTGCTCTTAACCCCGGCGAATCCAGAACAAATCAAAAAGGTGCAGATCTATCAGTGCCTTAAAACCGCCAATAATATTGCCCGCTTTTGGAGAGATGTGGATACCATCCGGAAAGGTTACCAATGGACTGCAAAACTACCGTTGATGAATGTGAACGACTATCTATTCTCCTACGCCAATATTCATTACCAAAATGATTCGGTGATCTCCTCCGATTTTGAATCGGTGATTCCATCCAAGCTCGGCAATGCGGTTGCCACCGACAAAAGATCTTATGAACTGCCCGGTGGTGCCAGCCTCTGGAGCGATGCCGCTCCCGCAGAAGGGGTTGGAGGCATTGAGGGATTTCGGCCAATCAATAAACATCACGGAACCAGCAGTGCCCAATTTGCCGACCCTAAATGGAAAGCTCCCAAGGGTGCCTCCCTTGAATTCATGTTTTACTGCACCCAACCCCAGAACCTGATCCTTAGAACCGACAGCCGTCATAAAACAAATCTTGAAATCACTGCATCCAATGACTGGCAGACCATGAAGATCGATCCAGACCAGCTCCGCAATGACCATGGTGCCAATCTTGGCGATTGGTCAAAGGTTGGGAAAATTGAACTTCGCCCTCAACAAGGAGCCGATATCACCAAGGTGGTGTTCGCCAATTTCAAGTGGAAGACCCAGTAAGAGAACCGATAAAACAACATCGACTTTCAGGACGAACTACTGGGAAGATAGATCAGGTGAGCAAACCAAGAATAGCTGTTACCATGGGAGACCCGGCTGGGGTCGGCCCTGAGGTTTGCCTGGATCTCCTTCAGGACCCTGAAATATCCCAACTATGTACCCCCATCATATTTGGTGATTTTTCGGTTCTTCAAGCCTGTGCTAAGCAAACCAGCAAGCCTCTGCAGGTTAAACAAATTTCTGAAGATAAAATAGCTCGTACAACCGAGCTTGCGGTGCACGACCTTGGACTGATCCATGTGAATGATCTGGTTCCCGGTACCGCCAATGTGCAAACCGGCCGGGCAACCTACGAGTATGTAACCTCCGCGATTGATGCCTGCCTCGCTGGCAAGGTGGATGCAGTGGTAACCTGCCCGGCAAACAAGGAAGCGATGCAGGCAGCTGGCGTGACCCACCCCGGCCATACCGAAATCTTTGCCGAGCGTACCAAAACTGAAAACTTCTGCATGGCCTTTATTTCCGACACGATCAGTTGCAGCCTGGTTACCGTGCATGTGGGCTACCATGATGTACCCTCCTTACTGACCACTGATCGTATTCACGAGGTCATTTCACTGACCCGGCAGGCTCACCAAAAACTACTTGGGAAAGAATCCAGATTGGCAGTTTGTGGACTGAATCCACATGCCGGTGAAAATGGCTTGTTTGGTAACCGGGAGGAAGAAACCATCATTGCGCCGGCCATTGAAAAAGCCCGCGGTGAAGGCGCGGACATCATCGGCCCCCTTCCCCCCGACACGGCCTTTACGCAAATGAGAAGAGAATCCGTGGATGCCTACATTTGCATGTACCACGACCAGGCACTGATTCCGGTTAAGGCACTGGCCTTTGATCAGGCGGTCAATGTCACCCTCGGTCTACCCATTATCCGCACCTCAGTCGATCACGGCACCGCCCTGGATATCGCATGGCAGGGGAAAGCCGACCCCAGCAGCTTGAAAGCTGCCGTTCGCTTGGCCGCCCGCATGGTTTGAAATCTTCGCCCGAATCATTCACTTCCCTCACCCACTACTGGGTTATCCTTTTTCTGATCCTGCCTCTTGTTTCCTTGGCCGAAAGCAAAGCCTTGCAGGAAAAAATAGCCAACTGGGGTGGCAAAACTTTTTTCAAAAGAGGAGCTTTGGTAGAAGTTCATCTTAATGAAGCAAAGTTTCTTCCCGGCGAACTGAGCATTCTTTCATCCTATGAGGAAATTACCGATCTTAGTCTCGAGCGAACCCAATTAAGTGAAGAGGATCTTACGACTCTTGCTCAGCTACCCAAGCTGGAGTGGCTGAACCTTTACCAAACTAAGATTGGAGACAAAGGAGCCCGCATTCTTTCGCAGTCGAAAAGTATCAAACTCCTGCCACTGGGCCAGAGTAGGATCACTGATCAGGCAATGGTTCATATTGGTCAGATGAAACAACTGACTTATCTGGGATTACGGGGCAACCCGGTCACAGATGCATCCGCTGATCAATTGGCAAAACTGACGAAGTTTGAAGGGCTTTATCTTGGAGAAACAAGGGTTACCGATAAAACAGTCAAAATGATTTCAAGACTCCCCAGACTGTCCAAACTCTGGTTGCATGATCTCAATATATCGGATGATTGCATAAGCGACCTTTCTAACATGAGCAAACTTCGGGAACTTCATCTGTATGCCACCCAAATTACTGAAAGTGGTGCCAGAGGAATCAAGGATGCCTTACCCCGGTGCCGGGTCATCCATGAGGCATTCCCTCTCTAAAGACCCGTCCATCACTCTTTCATCTATTTTACAAAAGAGAGGAGGTTTTCTTTGATTTACCCAAAGGTTTTGAGCAAGATTTCATCTAATGACAGGAAACCGTAAACGAGGTTACTTCTTCCGGGCAATGGTTGCCCTAACTCTTTGCTGCCTGGCTTTTTCCTGTGCCCAAAAAATAGACCCTAAAACAGCTGACATGGAAGTTCGCAAACTTCTGCAGGATGCACCAGGGTTTGAATGGACCCCAGGCCCAGCATCGAGAATGGCCTACCGGAACGATTCCGAATTACCCCTTCCTCCCAAAGACGATGAGGATTCCCGAAAGGTAACCGAGCGAATCCAAAAGAGCGGTGCCTATGCCGATGGCAATGCTTCTGCCCACTATGAAGATAAGGATTGGGGAACCTCACTACCTTCGGAAGAAGGAGAAGTTTTACGGCTCGACCTGAATAAATCGATGGAACTTGCCTTGCTCCACTCCCGTGATTTTCAAAAACAAAAGGAGGCACTTTATTTATCCGCCCTCGATGTCACCTATGAGCGTTTTCGTCTGGGCCCTATGCCCTTTGCCAAGGTTAGGGGAGAAACCGAATGGAAAGGAAAGAATATCCCATCTGATTTGGAAGTAAGAAGCTCGGCTGGCTTCAAGGGTCTTGCCAACAGCGGTGCAAACTGGACAGCCTTCCTCGCCAACCGCCTAAGCATGGACTTAAGCAGTGGGGATATTACCCTGGGTGGATCCCTTGCCAACCTTTCTATCACCCAACCTTTGCTGAGGGGAGCCAGCCGAAGAATCTTCCTCGAAAGCCTTACCCAAAGCGAAAGGTCACTGCTCGCGGATGCCCGCAGGCTCGAGCAATTCAGGCAGGGCTTTTTTCTTGATGTTGCCATTGGGGCAAATCCAGCTGGCCGGGTTGGCGGGGTCAGTAACATTTCACTCGTCTCCCCTCCATCCACCGGAGTATCGGGGTTTCTGGGACTGATTCAGGAAATGCAGAGCATCCGCAACCAGGAAGCCAATGTCGCCAAACTCAACGATAGTCTCTCCCAGCTTCAGGCTGCATTTGAAGCCGGACGGATCGGCAACCGCCTGCAGGTGGACCAGGCCAGGCAGGCACTATACAACGGACAGAGCCGCCTTCTTGCCGCCAAGTCATCCTTTGAAAACCGCATGGATGGATACAAGATTTTCCTGGGACTCCCCCCAAACCTGGAGGTTGCCGTGCTTGATGATTACATCGAGCACTTCCGCTTCACCGATCCACTACTTGTAGAGGTTCAGGAACAAACCAACCTAATTCTCTCCCAGATTCGCGATCCTCAAAACTCGCAAAATTTAGAATCACTTTTCAGTCTTCACATCCAAGCCAACCTCATTGTACCGAAAGCCAGAAATTGTTTCCATCAACTGGAGGATGATCTTGAAGCCTTTAAGCAAGCAATCCCTGCCCGTAAAAAAGGATACAAAAACCTGCGGAAGCGGACAGACCTTCAAGAACTTGGCATGAGCCTGGACGCCTTCAGGGATCAGGATATTGATAAATTATGGCGTGATTTGAACAGCACTGCCCAATCCTTGCTTAAATCCCTAAGCGGATTTGAGGATAAAATGAAGGAATGGAAACAGAATACATCCGAACAAAACCTCGAAAATGCCCGGGGCAAACTTGCCTTTATCGTGAATGAATTTTCCGGCACCTTACTTGAGCTTTCCCTGATCAAGGCTTCCGCCAGGCTGGAGTCCATCGTTTTGGAAAAAGCGGAAATCTCTCCCGCCCAGGATGCCAAGACCGCATCCAATAACCGTATGGATGCCAAGAACAACCGGGCTGCACTGGTAGATGTTTGGCGGGCAGCCGATCTGGCCAGGGATAATTTAAGAACTGATCTCGACCTAGTATTGTCCGGAGACCTGGGCTCAGATTCAATGACGGCAGGGCAATTTAAATCCGATGAGAGCATCTGGAGTGTGGGACTTGAATTGGATACCCCCCTTGCAAAGGTGCGGGAACGCAACCGCTACAAAGAAGCTCTTATCCGTTACCAACAATACCGCCGGTCTTATCTTGCTTTTGAGGATACCCTGCTCCGGGCGTTCCGTGAGCACTTCCGTCTATCCAATCTCTACGAATTGAACTTTGAATTGAACCGGGCAGCAGTCCGTGGAGCCATTGCCCAGGTCGACCTTGCCCGCTTGCGACTTGATGAACCTCCCAAGCCTGGGAAAAGTGCACAGTTCGGAGCCACCACTGCCAGGGATTTAGTCAATGCTCTTAATGATCTGCTCGAGGCAAGTAATAACTTCCTGGATGTATGGATTGGTTATGAAGCCATGCGGATGCGCTATGTCTATGACCTAGGCCAATTAGAACTCAATCAAAACGGTGTCTGGGAAGAACTATAAAAATCAGCACAAACCAACATTTTATCCCAAGATCAAGTGTCCTAACTTGCTCTTCAATTACTATTGAATAATATATTACCGAATGATCTATCCAGCCACTAAAAGCCGGGGTTTTGCATCCAGTAAAACCATCTTCAGTTTGGCTGGTGCCTGTGTAATATCTCTCGCCTGGTGGTTAAGTCTAGATGAAGAAACCAACACATCTGAGGTAAGTCCACTCCTGGAAGAAGTGAAAGTCCATCTCTTCAAGCTTGAAATCACCGAACCTGGTGAAGTGGAAAGTGCAGAAAACATTGAGATCAAAAGTGAAGTCCGGAGCCGTGGTTCATCCAGTGTTAATATTTTAAAAATTGTTCCAGAAGGTACGATGGTCAAAAAAGGGGATTTTTTGGCTAAACTGGATGATGCCAGTCTACAGAAAGATCTCCTCAAACAGCGCATATCCGTGCACCAGGCAAATGCAGCCTTGGTCAAGGCTGAGGCGGATGTGGAGGCGGCGAAACTTGCCCTCGAGGAATACCTATCCGGATCCTACCGGGAAAAAGAAGAACAATTGGAAAGTACCGAGTTCGTGGCCAAGGAAAACCTCAGGCGTGCCGAGGAATATTTGGAATACAGTAAGAAACTGGCAGCCAAAGGCTATGTTTCCGAAGCACAATTGGAGGCGGATCAATTCGCGGTTGAAAAAGCGGCCAAGGAACTCGACCTCGCACAGACCAAACTCGATGTTCTTCGCACACATGCACGGGCGGCCAAGGTCAACGATTTAAATGCTTCCATTCTCACTGCCCAAGCCCGTTTGGAATCCGCCAAAAACTCCAACGATCTTGAACTCGCCCAGGAAAAGGAGATTGTGGAGCAGATCGAGAAATGCACCATTCTCTCACCCGCAGATGGCGAGGTAACCTATGCCAATAACAAAAATAAGGGAGTGGTTATTGCTGAAGGGGAGCAGGTACGGGAAAACCAGACCATTATCCGACTCCCCGACACCTCCCGCTTGCTGGTACAGGCGAAAATTAATGAGAGCCGTGTGGAGCAGGTAAAAGCAGGGATGAAATGCCGGATCACCATTGATGCGATCCGTGATGTTGAACTGGAAGGTTCTGTGCAATCGGTAAGCGATTACCCCTGGCCAGCTTGGGATCGCTACCGTGCTCATATTAAAGAATACGGCACCAAGATAATCATCAACGATGCCCCTAAAGGTTTACGTACTGGCATGACTGCGAAGGTCACCATTCTTTCTGAACTTATCGAAAATGCCCTGCAGATTCCACTACCCGCAGTTTTCCGTAAAAATGGTCAGGCTTATTGTTTGATTGCTGGAGAAGAACAGGAAATTGAACTTCGTGAAATTCTTCTTGGGCCAAATAACATGTCACATGCAGTGGTAAAATCGGGTCTGCAGGAAGGCGAGTCTGTGGTAATCAACCCCGACCCCTTCAGGGAAAATTTCGAACCCAGCGAACAAAAAGAGCCAGCACTCAACTAAACTGCTTCGGGCGATCCGATACTGGCCGCTCCAATTTACATGAAACCTGCCTTCTCTACCTCTGACCTGACCAAGGTTTATCAGATGGGTGAGGAGCGGGTTGTTGCCCTCAATAGAATTTCCATCGAGGTACCACAGGGAGACTACCTCGCAATTATGGGCCCATCAGGTTCAGGTAAGAGTACCCTGCTCAACCTGCTCGGATGCCTCGATCAACCAACCGAAGGCAATTATGAACTGGCCGGGCATCCGGTAGGTAGTCTCAATGATGATGAGCTGTCCAAACTGCGAGCCCAGCAAATTGGGTTTATTTTTCAATCCTACAACCTGATTCCCTACCTGGATGTGCTGGAGAATATCTCGCTACCCGCAAGCTACGACAATACATCCAGACTCGATGCGAGTAAGGCACAACAAATGGCAGAGCTAGTGGGACTGGGTGACCGATTGAACCACAAGCCACTGCAACTTTCTGGGGGGCAACAGCAAAGGGTGGGCATTGCCCGCTCCCTTGCCAACGATCCCGCATTCATTCTGGCCGATGAACCAACCGGGAACCTCGACTCCAAAACAACGGAGGAAATCCTGGACTTGCTCGAAGACTTAAACCAGCAGGGAAAAACCATCGTATTGGTAACCCATGAGGAAGAGGTGGCAGCCCGTGCCCGCCGGGTTATCCGCATGAATGATGGGCAAATTACTTCCGATGAGCGCTCCAAAGAGCCATTCATTAATCGCCATCAAATAAAAGAGGAGCGCTGTCAAAAGACTGTCTCCGGTCACTGGAGCAACTCGCTTGCTAATCTTACCAAAAGTGCATTGCAAAGTATGCTCACCCACCCTCTTCGTTCCATTCTCACTGGATTGGGGGTTTTCATTGGCGTGGTCAGCGTGATCTGGCTCCTCGCCATTGGCGAGGGCATTGCCGAACAGGCAGAACTGGAAATTATGGAACTCGGGGCAAACAACCTGATTGTTTCAAGTCAAAAACCTTCCCAGCAGGACAGATCTCAGAAACGGGACTACTTCATCTCCTGGGGACTGACTGAAAATGACTACCGCAAGATTGTGGATACTGTGCCCTCCCTCTCCGCAGCTTATCCAACCCGGGAACTTTCAAGAAGGTATGCTTCCACCGAACATGACAGGAAAAAGGCAGAGTTTCTTGGTTGCTTGCCCAACTACCGCGATCTGCACAAACTGAAGATCAGCAAGGGAAGGTTCATCTCCGAGGAAGACAACCGGGACAAAGCTGAAGTCTGTGTACTAGCATCCGGTCTTGCCAAAAAGCTTTTTCCCTTTGGAGACTCAATCGGGCGTACGGTAAACATCGAAGGAAATTTATTTACCGTAATTGGGGAGGTCGCCCCAAGAAGTGCCCTCAAGGACGATGGCAAACTTGGCTTCAAGGAATTGTTCAATGATAACATTTACCTGCCTCTGGAGACGCACTGGGCAAAAATATTCGATTTCTATTACAAGGGCTATGATGGCAGCCACTTGATCTCCAAACTTACCTTGACCATTGATGATCAAACCAAGCTCTTTTCCGTCGCCCAAATGATTCGGGATATGTTGATCCGCGATCATGGAATTGAAGACTTTCAGGTCACCGTTCCCTTCGAACTGATGCAACAGGCAGAACGGGCAAAAATGACTTTCGTTGCCCTGATGGGCCTGGTTGCCGGAATCTCCCTTTTTGTGGGAGGTGTGGGAATCATGAATATCATGCTGGCCACGGTCACCGAAAGAACCCGGGAGATTGGAATCCGCCGGGCAATCGGGGCAAACAAAAGGGATATTGTACTTCAATTCCTTGTGGAAACCACTGTGCTTACCGGTGCCGGTGGGCTGGCCGGAATCGTTGCAGGGTTACTTTGTGCCCCCGCTTATAACAGTTTGTTGGGGATGATCGAGGAAATCTCTCCCACTCTTTATGAAAGTCTGCCCACTGCCATGCAAAATATGAACCCAGTGGTTGTGCCATGGTCACTCCCCCTGGTCTTTACGATCGCGGTCGCCACCGGGATTATCTTTGGCCTGTATCCGGCACGCAAAGCCTCGCGGATGGATCCGGTGGATGCATTAAGGCACGCTGCCTGAAATGATAATTTAGAGTTTGGAGCAAAGTTTTCTTTGATCCCCCAACCTCAATCATACAAGATCGAGACATATGAAAACTACAGCCCTTTTATTCATTACCCTCAGTTCGTTGTTGACCGGAGTTCTTCACGCAGCTCAACCTCTGAAACTTGCAGGCAGCCGCCCCAATATTCTCTTCATCTTGACTGATGATCAGGGTAAAGGAGATCTCTCCTGCATGGGCAATGACCGCATCCGCACCCCCCACCTCGACGCCCTCTGGGCAAAGAGCACACGGTTTGACGACTTTCATGTCAGCCCAACCTGCTCTCCCACCCGCGGTGCCCTGATGAGCGGCCGTTCTCCCTTTGAGGTGGGCATTTCTCATACTATCCGCCACCGGGATCACTTGGCTCTCGATGTGGTCACTTTTCCGCAGGCATTACAAAAAGCAGGCTATAAAACGGGAATTTTTGGAAAATGGCACCTGGGAGATGCCAATGAGTACCTGCCTAACGTCCGTGGATTTGATGAAATGCTGATCCATGGTGCTGGAGGCATCGGACAAACCGGGTGGGGAGATTTCCCCGTAAACGAAGAAGAATGCTACTTCGATAATGTCCTTCTGCACAACGGGGAGATTGTAAAAACCAAAGGATTCTGTACGGATCTATTTTTCCATGCGGGGCTGGCCTGGATGAAGGACAGGATAGAAGCGAAGGAACCCTACTTTGCCTACATATCCCTCAATGCTCCCCACGGTCCAATGATTGCACCAGAAAAATACAAAAGAAGATTTCTGGACGATGGATACAGTGAAAACTCAGCCGGGCGCTTTGGCATGATTGAAAATATTGATGACAATATTGGGCTGACCATGGCCAAGCTCAAAGAGTGGAACCAACTGGAAAACACCCTGGTTATTTTTATGACTGACAATGGGATGGCGGGATCAGTCGGAGTCCAAAATGGGCAAAAGTTCAACTCCTTTAACTGCGGAATGAAAGGTGCCAAGGCCACCGTACATGAAGGAGGCACCCGGGTGCCCAGCTTCTGGCACTGGAAAGGTAAACTTAAGGAAGGAGTCGATATTGATGCACTCACCGCCCACATCGATTTCTACCGCACCATATGCCAACTTGCCGGGGCCAAGATCCCCAAGAGTAAATTACCTCCCGCGGGTCGCTCTCTCCTTCCTTTGCTGCAAAACCCAAAAGCCAAATGGAAAGACCGTACACTCTTCTTTCACCGGGGCAGATGGAATGATAAGATCTGGGACTTTGCGGCGATGGAAAAACACCGCTACCTAAATGGTGCTGCCCGCTCTCCTAAGTGGCGTTGGATCGACAATAAATATTTATACGATATCGAAAACGACCCCGGGCAAACCAATAACCTGGCGGCTTCCAAACCTGAAGTAATGGCGAAATTGAAAAAACAGTATGATGCCTGGTGGGATACTCTCGGCCCCTATCAGGTAAACGATGGCAAAGAACAGATTAAAAAGGGAAATTTCCCTCTGCAGAAAAGATACCAGGCACGAATCCAGAAGGGTGAACTGCCTATTTGGTCGCCCAAGCCTATTTAAAAAGAATCTACCTACCTTTTTAATAGCTCATCTTGAACGCTTTGATGAGTTGACTTAGCGAATAGTAGGCGGAATGATTTTTTTCAACGCCCAGCCCAACTCAATATGAACGAAGAAAAAAAGAATAAAAAGACTGAGATACTTGGAATCATCGCCATTACCACTGCCGGATTATGTTGGTTATGCGTACTCGGTGCCATTCCCTTTGAATTCATCTATTTACTCCCCGTGTCTACTATTGCCGCAATGCTTAGTTTGAAAAATATATTAAGTAAGATGACCATGGCATTATTAGTTTTGTTAGCCCCCGGCTATCTTGTT
>MDSZ01082085.1_pt1 | contig 30526 bp, 30 predicted proteins | sample 811201 | NCBI WGS metagenome assembly MDSZ01 (sample SAMN05326647, study PRJNA326480) | marine metagenome | isolation source: seawater | place: Indian Ocean: North | collected 2010 | reverse complement strand
TTACGCGCTTTTCTCTTTATTTTCGTCTTTTACTTCTTCAAAGTCTGCATCAACAACGTTATCGTCTTTTTTGTCCTCTTTTTTTGCATCCTTAGGCTCGTTACCTGGTTTTGCACTTTGTTGAGATTTGTATATTGCTTCACCTAATTTCATAGAAGCTTGAACTAAATCCTGAGTTTTCTTTTTAATATCCTCTACATCAGTACCTTTTAGAGAATTTCTGAGATTTGCAGATGCAGTGTCAATAGCTTTCTTATCTGCATCAGAAACTTTAGAACCGTGCTCTTTAAGGTTTTTCTCAGTAGAATGTAATAAAGTATCAGCTTGATTTCTTGCATCAACTGCCTCTCTCTTTTTCTTATCCGCCTCTTTATTCGACTCTGCATCCTTTACCATTTGATTAATTTCTTCATCGCTTAATCCACCGGATGCCTGAATTTGTATTTTTTGTTCTTTACCAGTTCCTTTGTCTTTTGCTGAAACATTTACTATTCCATTTGCATCAATGTCAAAAGTTACTTCAATTTGTGGTACACCTCTTGGTGCTGGTGCTATACCTACTAATTCAAAATTTCCCAATATTTTATTATCAGAGGCCATCTCTCTTTCACCTTGAAGTACTCTTATAGAAACTGCGGGCTGATTATCCTCAGCTGTTGAAAATACTTGGCTTTTCTTAGTTGGAATTGTAGTATTCTTATCAATAAGTTTGGTAGATACGCCACCTAAGGTTTCGATCCCTAATGATAAAGGCGTCACATCTAATAATAAAACGTCTTTAACATCTCCCTGAAGAACACCTGCCTGTATTGCAGCTCCCATAGCAACTACTTCATCAGGGTTTACAGACTTATTAGGCTCTTTGCCAAAAAAGTTTTTTACCTCTTCTATGACTTTAGGCATTCTTGTCATACCCCCAACAAGAACAATCTCGTCTACTTCATTTGCTGATAAACCAGCATCTTTTAATGCTGTCTGACAAGGTGGTATAGTTCTTGAAATTAAGTCCTCTACTAATGCCTCTAACTTTGCTCTAGTCATTTTTAAGTTAATATGTTTTGGTCCGGTTTTATCTGCAGTGATAAATGGTAAATTAATTTCTGTTTGAGTTGCAGATGAAAGTTCAATCTTCGCTTTTTCAGCAGCCTCTTTTAGTCTCTGCAATGCAAGTTTATCTGATTTAAGATCGATACCATTGTCTTTCTTAAACTCAGTCAGTAAATATTCAACAATAGTGTTATCGAAATCCTCTCCTCCAAGAAATGTATCACCGTTAGTAGACTTAACTTCGAAAACACCATCTCCTAATTCAAGAATTGATACATCAAATGTTCCCCCGCCCAAGTCATAGACTGCAATTTTTTTATTTGCTTTTTTGTCTAATCCATATGCTAGTGAAGCAGCTGTTGGTTCGTTTATAATTCTTAAAACCTCTAAGCCTGCAATCTTACCCGCATCTTTGGTTGCTTGTCTTTGTGCATCATTAAAATAAGCCGGAACAGTGATAACAGCTTGTTTAACCTCTGATCCTAAATATTTTTCGGCAGTTTCTTTCATTTTTTGTAAGGTAAAAGCAGAAATCTGCGAAGGGGAGTATTTCTGTCCTTTTGCTTCAATCCATGCATCTCCCTTGTCAGAGCTAACAATTTTAAATGGGGCAGTATCAACATCTTTTTTTACGGTTGGATCGTTAAAATTTCTTCCTATCAATCTTTTTACTGCAAAAATTGTATTTTCAGGATTTGTAACTGCTTGTCTTTTTGCCGGCTGTCCAATTAATTTTTCATCGTTATCTGTAAAAGCCACAACAGAAGGTGTTGTTCTTGCACCCTCAGCATTTTCTAGTACTTTTGCTTGTGTACCCTCCATAATTGCTACACAAGAATTTGTAGTTCCTAAATCTATTCCAATTACTTTGCTCATATTATTTTCCTAACTACCTTCATATAAGTGTTAATTTCTCAACTACAACAGTAGTTAAAAATTAATTTTTATCCTTTTTTTCCTTATTTTCCTCACTTTTTTCATTTTTGTTCTCTTTTTTCTTAGAAACAGCGACTAAGGAAGGTCGAAGCAGTCTATCCTTAATTGTAAACCCTTTCTGAATTTCTTGAACTATGGTCCCTGGATCTTTTTCATCATCTTCAATTTCCATCATTGCTTGATGAAAATTTGGATCTAGTTTTTCGTTTATAGCTTTAATTGGATTTATATTATTTTTGCTAAAAATTGAGATCATATCTTTGTTAATTATATCAATATGTTCAATTATTTTCTTCAATGACCCTTCATCTTTAAGGCTCTCATCGTTTTCTAAAGAGGCTTTTGATCTTTCAAGATTATCTAATAGGTTTAGTGCTTCTTTAGCGAATGCAAAACCACCATACTCATAAGCTTCTTCTTTTTCTTTTTCAAACCTTCTCCTCTGGTTTTCAATCTCCGCATATGCTCTTGCAAGTCTATCTTTTAGACTTGCTAATTCGTTTTCAGAAGACGATTTTGTATCTTCTTTTTTTGCATCTTTTTCAGGGCCTTTATCTTCATCCCTTAAAATATCTTTATCGGTATGTTCAACCTCAGATGTATTTACTGAATTTTCTACTTCTTCTTTTGTCATTAAGTTTATATGGTTAGTAAATTTATAAATTCTAGATGCAAAAAAAAAAAATTAGAGAACTAATAGTTGGAACTAATAATGATGGTAAATTGAGGGAAATAAGAGATTTGTTGCCAAAATCTTACAAAATTTACTCCCCTAAAGATTATGGATATAAAAGTCCAAGGGAAAATGGAAAGTCTTTTATGGAAAATTCTCTTATAAAAGCTAAATATTTTTCTAAAAAATCCAGCAAAATTTGTATAGCAGATGACTCTGGTATTGAAATTGACATGTTAGATCGTCAGCCTGGCATTTTTTCAGCAAGGTGGGGAGGCAAAAAAAACAATTTTGATTTAGCTATATCAAAAATTTATTCAAAACTTTCAAAATTAGATAAAAATTGGAAAAAAAAAAAAATTTCAGCTAGATTTGTTTGTGCTTTAACTATTTATGGTTTAAAAAAAAAGCCCATTCACTCTTTAGGCATCATAGAGGGAAAAATCTCAAAAAAAAAACTAGGCAAAAATGGTTTCGGTTATGATCCAATATTTATTCCTGATGGAAGGAAATTAACATTTGGTCAAATGAAATACATCGATAAATTAAAAATAGACCATAGGATGAAAGCTTTTAAAAAAATTAAAAAATTTTTTTAAAATTATTTTCTTCAACGGAATAAAAACTTAATTCATGAGTTATTATATTCTTATTAATTTCAAATACGCCAATTTTTCCAAGAAATTTATTTTTTTTATAAAAAATTTTTTTATCTACCTCAAAGTTATTTTTATATAAAAGATAGTAAATAAGTCCTGTTAAGTCATAGCTTAAAAAAGATATTTGATTTGGATTTGATCTAAAATTGTCAAAATATTCTTTTTCAAAATTTTCATAATTTTTCTTATTAATTGACGGAAAATATAGAGGTTGAAGGGAAGTTTCTTTTAGCAGAGTGTCATCAAACCATTGGTTTAAACTTATATAACTCACTCTTTTTGAAGAAACATCTGAGTATAACAATGAAGTGGTTACACTTTTAAGATTTTCGTCAAAATCTGCAATTACAACTGAGTCAAAATTTATTCCTCCGATAGTATCTTTTTTTTCTAAATTTTTTATAATTTTTTCTTTATTTGGGTCGTCAGAGTCCTCTACTCGTGTAATTTCATCTAATAAGTTTTGTTTTCGCCTTGGATAGTTTGTTATTTTTTCAATTTGAGAAGTCAATAAAGTTGGGTCTGTATCATAAGTGAATTTATCTTTAATTTTAATTTGTGTTTTTGCTATTGCACTTTCTATCTCTAGCTTAAAATTTGAATTTGGGATTAAAAAGATTGTTCTCTCAAGTCCTTTTTTAGTTTTAAATTTTTTAATTGCTTTAATTTGTGAAACAGCATTTACTCCAGAACTTATAACATTTGAATGATTTCCTTTTAACTTATTTGTAAATGAAACAAAGGTTACCTCAGGTATTTTATCTAAATATTTTGTACTATTATTAAATAAAGGACCAAGAATTATTTCTACATTATCATTAAAGTAAAGATCTCTTGAAACTTTAAGTGTCAACTCAGGATCGGATTGAGTATCTCTGGGCAATATTTCAAATCTACTATCATCTATAGAGTTTAATGCGAGTCTAGTAGCATTTAAAATTGATTTACCTATTTCACTATATTCACCTGTGAGTGGAACAATCAATCCTATTTTTATATTTTCACTTGCTTTTGAATGAGTTTGAATACTAAATAATAAAATTAAAATAATAATAAATTTTTGTAAAGTTTTCATAAGTTAAATAATAATATATTGATCATATTATGACTTTAGAACAAGACAAAAATAAGATCGAAAGAGCACTTTATTTAGTGTCTACACCAATAGGCAATCTTAAAGATATAAGTCAGCGAGCAATAGATATTTTAAAACAATCAGACATTATATTGTGTGAAGATACTAGAGTAGCTAAAAAACTACTAAATCATTACAATATAGAAAGTAATCTAATATCAAATCATAAGTTTAATGAAAAAAAAAACGTAAATAAAATAATAGATTACTTTAAGTCAAAAAATACAATTTCTCTAATTTCAGACGCTGGAACACCGCTGATATCAGACCCAGGCAATATAATTGTAAATGCATGTATAGAGAATAAAATTAAAATTGTTCCTATACCAGGTGTTTCAGCTGTTACTGCTGCTATATCTGTCAGCGGATTTTCCAATGATTTTTATTTTAAAGGATTTTTGCCCGATAAGCTTAGTGATTTAGAAAATGACTTTAGCCAAATGTCAAATATAGATTGTTCTTTTGTATTTTTTGTTTCAGCAAAAAAGTTTAAAAAATATATTAAACTTATAAAAAAATATTTTAGTGGAAGAAAGATAGTTTTATGTAGAGAAATCACCAAGTATTATGAGGAATTTCATAGATCAGAGGTTAAATATTTAGATAATTTAGATATTAATCTTAAGGGAGAAGTCACAATTGTAATTTCAGAGAAACATAAATTAAAAAAAAACTCAGAAATTTTGTCCGAATCAGATAAAACTCTAATAAAAAAACTATTAAATAATATCAGTGTTAAAGATATTTCAGAAATTATTAAAATTAAAAGCAATATATCCAAATCAAGAATATATAAATATTGTCTAGGGTTAAAAAATGAAACTTAAAAAATTTAAATTTTTAATTTTTTTATTTTTTTTAAATAGCTGTATAGGCGCTTCATCAACTGGAGTTTTTGGAACTGGTGTAACGGTAGCGCTTGATCCAAGATCATTAGGCACTCAAATAGATGACTCTATTATGGATAAAAGTTTAGAAGCAAGGCTTCTCACAATGAATAAAAACTATCTTTTAACGGTAAATGCAAAAGTTCTAGATGGAAGAATATTTATTACTGGAAAAGTTGATACACCCGAAGAAAAATTACAAATAACAAAATTAGCATGGGAAACAAAAGGTGCAAGATCAGTAAAAAATGATTTAAGAATTAAAGAAAAGTTTAATTTTCAACAATCTGCGAAAGACATCTTGATAACTTCTCAACTAAAATCTGCTATGATATTCAATAAAAAGATTAAAGCAGTAAATTACAATATAGATACTTACAAAAAAGTAATATATGTATATGGAATTTCTCAATCAAGAGAAGAATCAGAGGAAATTGTAAAAGAAGCAAAAGAAATATTAGATGTAAATGACGTAGTCACAAGTATTTTATTAGTAGATGATTTAAGGATCAAAAAAGATTAATTTTTTTTATTATATTCTATTACACTAGCAGAGTAAGCAGCAACTGAGGCTAGATTTAAAATTTCTGATGTTGAACATCTAAGAGGAGCAATTTCAATAGCAGCCCCCAATCCAATTAATAAAGGTCCTATAACTTTAGCGCTGCTCATTGTTTTCATTATTTTATAAGATATTGCAGCACTGTGTTGACCTGGCATAATTAAAATATTAGCATTTCCAACTATTTCTGACATTGGATATAACTCTCTATATTCATCATTCAGTGCAACATCAGGCTGCATATCTCCATCAAATTTAAAATCTACATTTTTTTCTTTCAAAATTTCCACAGCATCCCTTATGTGTTTTGTTCTACTTGTCATTGGCTGGCCGAATGTCGAGTGAGATAAAAAGGCCACTTTTGGATTGAAACCAAATAATCTTACTACCCTTGCTGATGAAATTGCAATTTCCGCAAGTTGTTTTGATGTTGGGTACTCATGGACGCTAGTATCACCTATAAAAACTGTTCTACCTTTATTAACGACCATATTAAGTCCGAACATTATTTCTCCAGGACGTGGATCTATTACTTTTGTGATTTTTTGCAAGGATTGTCCATATCTTCGAGTGTTACCAGTTACCATTGCATCAGCGTCCCCACAGGCAACCATGCAAGAACCCCAAATAACCCTATCATTTCTAACTAATCTATCACAATCTCTCTCTAGAAGTCCTTGAGATCTATGAAGTTTTTTAAAAATATATTGCGAATATTTTTCTCTTAAATTTTTTTTTGTGGAATTTATTATTTCTATATTTAAGTTTTCACTATATCCAATCTCTTTGAGTCTATTTTTTACAACTTTTTCTTTTGCCACCAATACTGGGACACCCAATCCACTATTTTTAAAAGCAATTGCCGCTTTTAAAGTATTTTCATCTTCACCATCAGCAAACACAACTCTTTTTGGTTTCTTCTTTATTTGTGAGTTTATACCTTGCATAATTGTGACTGACGGATCCAACCTTTGATTTAACTGCTCAGCATATAAATCAAAGTTATCGATTTTTTTTCTTGCAACGCCAGTTTTTATTGCGGCTTTAGCAACTGCAACTGGTATTACATTTATTAATCTTGGATCAAAAGTTGATGGAATAATATATTCTTTACCATACTTTGGTCTGTCACCACCCATCGCAGCAACCACCTCGTCGGGAACCCTTTCCCTTGCTAAAGATGCTATGGCATTTGCTGCAGCTATTTTCATCTCATCGTTGATAGTTTTTGCTCTAACATCTAGAGCGCCCCTAAAAATATAAGGAAAACCTAAAAGATTGTTAACCTGATTTGGATAATCGGATCTGCCTGTTGCTACAATAGCGTCATTTCTTACTTCCTCTATCTCCTCAGGAGTAATTTCAGGGTCAGGATTAGCACAAGCAAAAATAATTGGGTTTGGCGACATGTTTCTTACATTTTCTTTACTTAAAACTCCTGCTGAAGATAAACCCAAAAATACATCAGCATTTTTTATAGCATCATTAAGATTTTTTGCATTCGTATTTGATGCATATAAAAGCTTCCATTTATTTAGCCCTTTTCTCTTTTTATTTATTACACCTTTGCTATCAACCATGATCAAGTTTGATTTTTTAACACCTGATTTAAGTAAAAGGTTCGTACAAGCCATTGCGGATGCACCTGCGCCATTCACGACAATTTTAATTTTATTTTTATCTTTTTTTGAAATATCTAAAGCATTCATCAATGCTGCATAAGTAATAATAGCTGTTCCATGTTGATCATCATGGAATACAGGAATATCAAGAATTTTTTTTAATTTTTCCTCAATAATAAAACACTCAGGTGCAGCTATGTCTTCAAGATTTATACCACCAAAACTTTTAGAAAAATTTTTGATAGAATTAATTATTTCACTGGTATCAGTGGAGTCAATTTCTAGATCTATAGCGTCTATATCTGCAAACCTTTTAAATAAAACAGCTTTGCCTTCCATCACAGGCTTTGATGCTATTGCTCCTAAATTTCCTAGACCTAAAATTGCCGAACCATTACTGATAACAGCAACTAGATTTCCTTTTGTTGTGTAATCGTAAGCTAATTCAGGATTCGCATATATAGCTTTTACAGGAGCAGCAACACCAGGAGAATACGCTAAAGCTAAATCCCTTTTTGTAGTCATGGGCTTAGATGATATTATCTCAATCTTGCCAGATTTGTTACTATTATGAAAATCTAATGCCTCTTTATCAGAATAATGTTCAATTTTTTTTTTTTTCATTTTTTTTAATTAGGTATAAAAATAGAATAAGTAACACTAATATGATTTATGAATCTAATTAAGTCAACCGGCACATTTAGTTTTTATACGATTTTAAGTAGGATATTAGGTTATCTCAGAGACTTTTTGATTGCACTTAACTTAGGTTCTGGGCCGATTACTGATGCATTTTTTGTAGCATTTAGAATACCAAACACATTTAGAAGATTGTTTTCAGAAGGTGCATTTAATGCAGCTTTTGTGCCGAGCTACTCATCAGAATTACAATTAACTAAAAAAAAAGCTAACGAGTTCTCAAATAAAATCTTTAATCTTTTATTGTTCAGTATTTTATTAATAACTTTATTAATTGAGTTATTCATGCCGTTTTTTATTTACCTGATTGCTCCAGGGTTTAATGATGATGCCGATAAACTTGAACTTACCATTCTACTTACCAGAATTACTTTTCCTTTTCTATTTTTTATAAGTATAGCATCTTTTTTTTCAGCAATTCTTAATTCTCATAACAAATTTGGTTTAGCAGCAGCAGCGCCTATAGTTCTAAATATAATACTTATTTTAATTTTAATATTTCTTAAAAAAGAAAATGATATTACAGTGATTTATTTATCTTATGGTGTTTCTTTAGCAGGTCTTCTTCAGCTATTAATCTTATTGATTTTCGTTAAAAAGTATTTTTCCCCAACGGTAAATTTTAATTTTAAATTAACAAAAAAAGTAAAATTCTTTTTTAGAAAGCTAATACCTAGTATATTTTCTTCTGGTGTTACCCAAATTAATATCTTAGTAGGAACAATTATCGCATCATTTCAAGCAAATGCGGTTTCATATTTGTATTATGCAGATAGAATATACCAAATTAATCTCGCAATTGCAGGTATAGCTATCGGAACAGTTCTTCTTCCTACTTTAAGTAAATTTATTAAACAAAAAGATATTAATAAAATAAATTTTATTCAAAATAAATCTATTGAACTATGTTTGTTCCTAAGTATTCCAGCTATGTTCGCACTTTTAATTGCATCTGAGGAAATCACATCAAGTTTATTTGGTTATGGATCTTTTGATTTAGTAAGTGTAGAAAATTCCGCAAAAGCATTATATTATTTTGCATTTGGATTACCCGCATTTGCATTAATAAAAATATTCTCTACTTTTTTATTTGCTAGGCATAATACAAAAATCCCATTTTATTTTTCTGTAGTCTCGGTCGTTATTAATATTTTAATAAGTGTTTTATTTTTTAACAAAATCGGATTCATAATAATACCTATTGCAACAACAATATCTTCATGGATAAATGCAATAATTTTAATAATTTATATTTGTAAAAATAATTACTATGATATTAATAAAAATATTATTTTTTCGTTTCTTAAAATTACATGCGCAAGTGTATTGTGCTCGTATTTCTTTTATTTTTTAATTAACAGTTTCTCAAACTACCTAGATTATAACAGTAATTATAAACTATTATTTACACTACTGATCATTATACTTACGTTTTTTGCTTACATTGTAATATCAATACTCACAAAAGCTTTTAAATTTTCTGATATTAAATTAAAGTATTAAATTATGTCCAAAAAAATATTTTCTGGCGTTCAGCCGACAGGTAATCTTCATATCGGAAATTATTTAGGAGCAATAAAAAACTTTGTTAGTTTTCAAAATCAAGCTCTCACAGAATGTATTTATTGTGTAGTGGATTTACATGCAATCACAGTGAAGCAAGATCCAGCCACATTAAAGAATAATATAAGAGAGACAACTGCAGCTTTTTTAGCTAGTGGGCTAGACTATAAAAAAAGTATTATTTTTCAACAATCTTTGAGCTCAGCACATTCTGAATGTTCTTGGATTTTAGGTTGCTCAGCTAAAATGGGCTGGTTAAACAGAATGACGCAATTCAAAGAAAAAGCCGGCAAAGATAAAGAGAAAGCAAGCATTGGACTTTACGTTTACCCAGTGTTAATGGCATCAGATATTTTATTATATGATACAACGCATGTTCCGGTTGGAGAAGACCAAAAACAACATTTAGAATTAACAAGAGATATCGCTCAGAAATTTAATTTAGATTTCAACTCCCCCAATTTTTTTAAAATACCAGAACCAATGATTCAAAAAAATTTTTCAAGAATAATGAGTTTAAAAGATGGAAAAAAAAAAATGAGTAAATCTGATCCTTCAGATTTTAGTAGGATTAATTTAAATGATAGTAAAGATCAAATATCTAACAAAATTAAAAAAGCAAAAACAGATACTTTGCCATTACCAGAGAACGAAAAAGAATTAGAAAATCGACCAGAGGCAAAAAATCTTTTAGGAATTTATTCCTCTTTAAAAGGGCAAGAACTTAGCGCAACTATAAATGAATTCTCTGGCAAAAATTTTTCAGATTTTAAAATTAAACTCTCAGACTTAGCAGTAGAAAAAATAAATCCTATTTCTGCTGAGATGAATAAATTAAAAAAAGATACAAAATTTATAGATAAAATTCTAATTGAAGGATCTCATAAAGCGCAAGAAATATCATCAAAAAAATTAAAACAAATTAAAAAAATTGTTGGTTTTTAAAAGAAAATTCCTCTTTAAAATTTATAAATATTGATTATATAACCATTATGTTTGTACAAGTTGAAAAAACACCAAACCCAAATTCTTTAAAATTCTTACCAGGGAGAAAAGTCTCTGAGGTTGGTCCAGTAGAAGTATTAGATGTTAACAAAAGTGAGAATGAATTAATAAAAAATATCCTTTCAATTAAAGGAGTAAGGGGAGTCTTTTTGTATGAAGATTTTTTGTCAGTAAATAAGAATAATGACTATGATTGGCCAGATTTAAAACATATAATTATATCTTACATAAATGATTTTTACTCAAAAGGTTACGAAAGTGTTCTAAGCAAAGAGATTGATAGCAAAGACGATAAATTAATTAGTGAAATTGAGAAAAAAATAATTAATGTTTTAGAAACAAAAGTTAGACCAGCAGTTGCAAAAGACGGGGGTGACATATCTTTTAAAAGTTTTAAAGAAGGTATAGTTACAGTAAAATTACAAGGAAGTTGTTCAGGATGCCCTAGCTCTACAATTACTTTAAAACGTGGGGTTGAAAATCTTTTAAGTCACTACGTACCCGAAGTGAAACAAGTTATATCTATTTAAGGAAAGTTGAAGATTTTTATGATAAAAAGATACAAATCAATGAGTATTTTAGAACTAAAAAAAATTCTTCAAAAAAAAGGTTTCAAAATCTCAAGATTAAAAAACAATCAATTTGATAAGTATTTTAAATCTTTTTATCTAACAACATTATCAAGTTTTATATTAATAATAGTCCTAGCGTCTTTGCCCTTATTAGACACAGCGATTGACGAAACATTTTCCAAATCAAAAATAACCGAAAATCTCTCTAAAAAATATCTTGAGAAAGCTTTATCAGGCGAAACGCTTGTAACAGAAAATAATATTGATGATGACTATAGAAACTTATACGAGGATGTTGAGTTTAAAGATGGTCCATCGAAGTCTGTTAGAATAGAAGCATCAATACTTAACGAAATTTTTAAGGATAAAAACTATTTTTTGAAAAATGTAAGAAATCAAAAGATTGTTAAACCCTTTGAAGTTGGGATGCTTCCAGAAGAAATGAGAAATATTGAAAATTCAAAAGAAAGAAAAGATTTATTTATTAAAATTGTGCTTCCTTTAATTTTGAGTGAAAACAACATAATTAAAAGAGACAGAATAATGCTTTTTAAAATATTAAATAAAAATAACAATTCAAAGATTGAAAAAGAATGGTTGCAATCAAAATTTAAACAATACGGTGTAAAAAAAAGAGATCTCTCTACACTAAAAGTTAGAATGGATGAAATTCCAGTATCTCTTGCTATAGCTCAGGCTGCAAAAGAGACTGGATGGGGAACATCAAGATTTGCCATTGAGGGCAATGCATTATTTGGTCAATGGACTTACACTGGTGAAGGAATTAAACCAGCGGCCTCTGACAAAGAGGATAAACATAAAGTTATGGCTTTTAGTGTCTTAAAGGCTTCAGTGAGAGCTTATCAAAGAAATTTAAATACTCATTCAAGTTATAAAGAATTCAGGAGAGCCAGAGCAATCCAAAGAGATAATGATGAACCCCTTAATAGTTTAGAGTTGGCAAATTATCTTAATGAATACGCGCAGACAGGTGAAGAGTATACAAAAACACTAAAAAAAATTATTCAACAAAATAACCTAAAAGATTTCGATAATGTAAAAATATTACCGACTAGCAAAGAGCAAAAAAATAATATTTAATTTTTTATAGAAAATTGTAATCCAAACCATCTCCAACCAATATTATCTCTCAATGAGCAGTTTATTCTTCCTCTTCTATCCTTAAACTTCTCTTTAAATATTATATTAAGCATATTTCCATCAAGATTTATATTAGTATTATTCCATTCACCACCTTCATTTGAAAAACAATTTATATTTTGTAAATTTTCCTGGTTTTTAAAAAATTCAATAGACAGCTCAGGAGGGTTATTGTTAGATAAAATTAACATATCCTCTAAAGAAATTGATTTATACTCCAGAGGGTTTAAATTAATTAAAAACTTAAACCTTTCTAAGTCGCCGTATTTTTCATTTATAGGAAATCGTGGTAGCTCAAAAATATCCTTGTTTTTATCTATAACACCTGAATTTTGCCCAAAACCAAATAAAAAATTTTCTTGGATAAATTTTTTATGTCTCAAACTGTATTCACCAAATGGGTAGGAGAAAAACTTTGGGTTATATCCTAGTTGTCTTTTAAAAATTTCAATTGATTTTTTTATGTCATTTTCAAAGAAATCATGTTCATAATCAATTAAATATTTGTGGCTGTGAGAGTGATTTCCAATAAAAGCGAATTCTTCTTTCTCAACTTCCTTTATTTGTTCCCATGTCATATACCCGTTTGATCCAACAGGCTCTGTAGATACAAATAATACAAAAGGTATTTTGTTTTTTTTTAAATACGGCCAAGCAAATTCATAAAAGGATTCAAAAGCGTCGTCAACTGTAATTAGAATCTTCTTGTTCATTTTAACTTCGTGAAAATTTTTTTCTAAATTTTTAGGATTATAGAACTCAAATCCGTTATTCTTTACAATATCAATGTGTTCTTTAAAAATATGAAACCTGATATTAGTTGACGGATATTTATTTTCATTAAACCTATGATACATTATGGAAAGTATACCCGCGTCGTTACTGTAGCTTTTGTTAGTATTTGCTTCTGCATTAGTTTTTGTTAATAATAAAATAATTGTGAAAAATTTAATTGTAGATGCAGTTAGTGATAAAATAGTTTTAAAAGTCATTGCTGAGAATGAATCTTATACCAATGAATATTCAAACAATAGTGAAAATTTTGACAAGATTTCCATAATAATATTTGAATTTTTAAAATCAAATAACATAAAAATAGCTGATATATCCAACATTTTTGTAAACCATGGCCCTGGAAAGTTTTCAACATTGAGATCATCAATAGTAATTTGTAAAGCTTTGAGTTTGTCAAATAACATTGATTTTTACGGGTTAAGCTCCAAGCAGATGGAAAATATTAATTATAATAAATTACTAGACTTATTGGAAAAAGGAGCTTTAATAAGGAATATAATAAAACCAGTATATTAATTTTAAAAATGAGTGAAACTATAGAAGATAAATGCATATCTAAAGGTATTAAACTTACGGACCAAAGAAAAGTAATTGCAAAAGTAATGTCGGAATCAAAAGAGACCTATGGAGAGGCAGATCACCCTGATGTAGATGAGTTATATAATAGAGTTTCAAAGATAGACCCAAAAATAAGTATCGCAACTGTATACAGAACAGTAAAAATATTTGAAGAAGCAGGTATTTTGACAAAACATGATTTTAAAGGTGGTAAAGCTAGATATGAAGAAATCAGAGAGAGTCATCATGATCATTTAATTGACGTTAAAACTGGACATATAATTGAGTTTAGCGATCAAGAGATACATAGTTTACAAAAAAAAATTGCTGAAAAATACGGATACGATCTTGTAGATCACAAGCTTGAACTCTACGGAGTTAAGAAAAAATAATTATCAATGAAAAAAAAGATATTTATCAAGACATTTGGTTGTCAAATGAATGAGTACGACTCAAATAGAATTTACGATACATTAAAAAAAATTGATTTTGAAAAAACTGAAATTCAAGATCAAGCAGATTGTTTCGTTTTAAATACCTGTCATATTAGAGATAAAGCTAAAGAAAAAGTATACCATGAAGTTGGTCGCATTAAAAAATTATATAGAGATAAAAAAAAGCCAATTATGATAATAGCGGGTTGTGTTGCACAAGCTGAAAATCAAGAAATGTTTAAAAGAGAGCCTTATATTGATATTGTAATTGGACCTCAGTCCTATCATAAAATTCAGAAAGTTGTAAAAAATTTTATATCAAAAAAAAAGATCGAAGAAACTGAAATTGATACAATCGATAAATTTGAACATTTCGATACTATCAAAAATGAAAGTAATAATATTTCTTCATTTCTAACAATACAAGAGGGATGTGATAAATTTTGCCACTTTTGTGTTGTCCCCTTTACAAGGGGTCCTGAATATTCCCGACCATTCTCTAAAATTATATTGGAGGCTGAACAACTTATTTCAAATGGAGTTAAAGAAATTACCCTTTTAGGGCAAAACGTAAATGCATACTCAAATTTTGAAAACTCAAAAGAATTTCGAATTTCGAATATTATTAATCAGCTGGATAAATATCCTGAATTAGAAAGAATAAGATATACAACTTCTCATCCAGTTGATATGACTGAAGATTTAATTGAATGTTACAGAACATCAAAAAAACTTATGCCTTTTGTTCATCTTCCAATACAGAGTGGTTCAAACAGTGTTCTAAAGTTAATGAACAGAAAACATACAGTGGAACAATACATAAATACTTTTGATAAATTAAATAAAATCAATAAAGAAATAAAATTTTCGAGTGATTTTATAATATCTTATCCTGGAGAAACAGAACAAGATTTTAAAGATACAATTCACCTTATTAATAAAATTAAATTTATAAACTCGTTTTCATTTATATTTAGTCCTAGACCAGGAACTAAAGCATCAGAATACAAAAAAATTGATCCTGAAGTTTCAAAAGAAAGATTGAAAATTATTCAAGAATTACTTGCAAAATATCAAAACGAAACAAATAAAAGTATTAATGGGACAAATATTGAAGTTTTAATTGAAAATAAAATTCCTGAACAAAATAAATTATTTGGAAGGAATAAATACTTTAATTCAGTAATTGCAGATGGTGATGAAAAACATATTGGAAAACTAGTAAAAGTTAATATAAATAATTTTAATAGAAATACACTTTTTGGAAAAATAACTAATTTAAACAATAAAGCAGCTTAATTGAAAAATTTAAATCAAAAAAAAATTAACCCAGATTTGAAATTCGTTTACTCTGATAATGATACATTGAGTATCATTTTTCAAAGTAATGAACTTTTATTAGGTGTTTTGGGAGAATTTAACAATAATATTAAGGAGTTAGAAAAAATTACCAAAACAAGTATTTACACAAGGGGTAACTCAATTTTACTAAAAAATAATGCAAAAAAAAATGAATTAATCAAGAATGCAATAATGTTTTTGTCTGATCAATTTTTAATAAATGGTAGCATTGAAAAAAAAGATATACAATCATCTACAAATAATTTTATGATAAACGAAAAATCCGAGGCAAATGACAAAATTAATTACATAATAAAAACACCAAAGAAATCTGTAATACCAAGATCAGAAAAACAAAAAAATTATGTAAGAGCTTTGTACGATAGTGACATTGTCATATCGGCAGGACCAGCAGGAACAGGAAAAACTTTTTTAGCTGTGGCTGTAGCATTAACAATGTTACTTGAAAAGAAAATTGAAAGAATAATTTTATCCCGTCCAGCAGTTGAGGCTGGAGAAAGACTTGGATTTTTGCCAGGAGATATGAGAGATAAAGTTGACCCATATCTGAGACCACTTTATGACTCTTTATACGATCTGCTTGATTATGAAAAAATTCAAAAAAAAATCGAAATTGGGGATATAGAGATTGCACCTTTGGCATTTATGAGAGGGAGAACTTTAAAAAATTCTTTTGCAATATTAGATGAAGCGCAAAATGCAACTGATACTCAAATTAAAATGTTTCTTACACGTATAGGCGAAAACTCAAAAATAGTCATAAATGGTGACCCATCCCAAATTGATTTACCGAACAAATCTGCATCGGGATTAAATAGATCAAAAAAAATACTTGGTAATTTAAAGGAGATTTCAACTATTGACTTTAATCATAAAGACGTAGTCAGACATCCGCTGGTCTCTAAAATAGTTAAAGCATATAACGATAATAGTAATGAATGATCAAGGTAAATGTAATCATAAATCACCCAAAATGGAAAAATCAGATATTAGACCCATACGGACATTTAAAGAAAAGAGTTAAATTAATAGATAGAAAACATTTTAAAAAAAAAATTAATCAAGAATTTTCTGTACTTTTAACAAATAGCAAAATTATGAGAAATTTAAATTCTAAATTTCTAAGAAAAAAAAAAACTACAGATGTGCTCTCTTTTCCTTTAACTTTTAAAAATAAAAAAAAATTGTATTTAGGAGATATTGCAATAAATTATGAAATAATTAAAAAAAGATCTGATAAATCTACATTTTTAAGAGAATTTGACAAAATGTGGGTTCATGGATATCTGCATCTATTGGGATATGATCACATAAAACTAAAAGATTTTAAAATAATGAATAACAAAGAAAATAAAATTATTAAAAGTTTTGATTATTAAATTAAATAATAAAATTCACAATAATACTTTTTTAAGTTTTTTTATATTATTCTTATCCGGTGTTTTTAGTGCATTTAGCCTGCCACCATATAACTTAATTTTTATAAACTTTTTCATCTATCCGATTTTGTTTCTTTTTTTAATCTTGTTTAAAAAAGATTCCTTAAAATTGTTCTTATTGGGATTAGTTTTTGGATTTGGTTTTTTTCTCTCCAATTTATACTGGATTACTAATTCTTTAACTTTCGAAAGTGAATTTAAGTTTCTTATACCAATCGCTTTAATATTTATTCCTTTATTTTTATCTATATTTTATGGTTTAAAATTTTTTATTTTATCTTTTTTCAATCTTAATAAAAATTTCTCATCACTACTTACAGTTGGATTGATATTTTCTTTTGTTGAATTCGTAAGAGGTACAATTTTTACAGGTTTTCCATGGAACTTGATTGTTTTTAGTTTATCAAGTTTCGATAAAATTTTACAAATTTTATCATTTACTGGAACATATCTATTAAACCTTTTTTGTATAACTATATTTTTGTTACCTACTATAGTTTTTTTTAAAATAAGTAGAATTCTTAAGTTTTCTTTATTGCTCTTGTTTCTAGGTATCATTTTTGTAATAAATATTTTTGGAAATCATAAAATTGAAAATTTTAAACAATTAGAGGCAAGAAAATTACAAACCATAATTAAAATTATTTCCCCAAAAATTAAATTAGATAGGTACTTTTCGAACGAAGATCCTATAAAAAAAATTAAAGAAATAATTGTTTTAAGCAAGCCTGACAAAATGAAAAATACTTTATTTGTATATCCAGAGGGCATATTAGCAGGACTTTATTTAAACGATTTAAAAAATTATCAATATTTGATTGATGAATCTTTTTCAGAAAAACACAAAATAATACTTGGTGTGAACAGTTTAGAAGATGGAAAGGTATTTAATACATTAGTTTTTTTTGACAACAAATTAAATATTCTTCATAAGTATAAAAAAAATAAGTTAGTACCCTTCGGTGAATTTCTACCATTTGAAAATACTTTGAAAAGGATTGGATTTAAAAAGATTACGCAAGGATATAAATCATTTAGTCCATCCAAACAAAGAGATTTAATTAATTTTAATAATTTCAAAATTCTTCCTCTTATCTGCTACGAGATCATATACTCAGGTAACTTATCAAGAAATTTAGATTTTGATTTTGTTATAAACATTTCTGAGGATGGGTGGTTTGGTAATAGTATTGGACCTTACCAACATTTTATTCACTCAAAATTTAGATCAATAGAAGAAGGAAAGAATATAATACGCAGTTCAAATAATGGCTATTCAGGTTTAATTTCTCCAATCGGAGGCCACTCAAAATTAATAAAATCAACTGCAAGTGGTGTTATTACATTAGATGAATTAACTTTAGTTGATAAAACGTTTTTCTCATTTCATGGCAACAAGATCTTCTTTTATTTTAATTTAATTTATATTAGTTTAATTTTTTTTTTAAAACGAAAGGAACTCTAATGAAAAAAAATTACTTATTTACAAGTGAGTCAGTTTCGGAAGGCCATCCTGATAAAGTTTGCGATAGAATTTCAGATATGGTTGTTGATACTTATTTAAGCCTAGAACCCCAAGCTAGAGTTGCATGTGAAACACTAACAACTACAAATAAAGTTGTTTTAGCTGGCGAAGTTAGAGGACCAGAAATTAAAAAAGACGATTTAATTGAAAAAGTGAGAGGTTGCATTAAAGATATTGGATATGATCAAGAGGGTTTCACTTATAAAGAAGCAACAAAAATCGAAAGTCATCTTCATTCCCAATCTGCAGACATTGCTATGGGTGTAGATTCGTCTGGTAACAAAGATGAGGGGGCAGGAGATCAAGGCATAATGTTTGGATATGCTTGTAACGAAACAGATGTTTTAATGCCTGCTCCAATTCATTATTCTCACAAAATCTTAAGATTAATGGCAGAAGATAGAAAATCAGGAAAATTAAAAAACATTGAACCAGATTCTAAAAGTCAAATTACAATTGAATATAAAGATGGAAAACCTGCAAATGTTAAGTCTGTAGTAATTTCCACACAACATTCTGCGGATGTTAATCAATCTAAAGTCAGAGAGCTAGTAAAGCCTTACATAGAAAAATCAATTCCAAAAAATCTTTTATCTAGCTTAGATGAGAGTGAGATTTATGTAAACCCAACGGGGAACTTTGTAATTGGTGGTCCGGATGGAGATAGTGGACTAACAGGAAGAAAGATTATAGTAGATACTTATGGTGGAGCTGCACCGCATGGTGGGGGAGCTTTTTCCGGAAAAGATCCTACTAAAGTAGACAGATCCGCTGCATATGCATCAAGATATTTAGCAAAGAACGTAGTTGCGTCAGGTATTTCTGATAAATGTTTAATACAATTAGCTTACGCTATTGGAGTATCAAAACCATTATCAATATATGTAGACTTATTTGACAATGATGAAGAAAAAAATATGCATGTAGAAAAACTTATAAGTGAAAATTTTGATTTAACACCCCGTGGTATAAGAGAAATGCTTGGGCTAAATAAACCAATATATGAAAAGACTGCAGCATACGGACATTTCGGAAGGGAGTCAGATTCGGATGGTTCATTTTCTTGGGAAAAAACTGATAAATCAAGCGTATTTAAGAAGTAAATATTGTTGAAAAATAAATAAAAATAATTATATTAAATTCACATTGTTGAAATTTCAAAATGGGCTTCGGCCCATTTTTTTTTGGAAGTGTTGAAATGTTAAATAGAAGAGCTGATAAATTAGAATTACTTAGAATTGCAGAAGCTGTTGCTTTGGAAAAATCAATTGATAAGGAACTCATAATCGACTCAATGGAAAATGGAATAGCAAAAGCTGCCAAGTCAAAATTTGGATCAGAGAACGAGATTAAGGTGCAAATAAACAGAGATAATGGTGATATAGGAATATTCAGGAAGTTAGTAATTGTTGATAACCCAACAAATATAAATTTAGAAATTGGATTAGATGAAGCAAAATCCTTAAATAAAGAATATGCTAATAAACAGGTTGGAGACGAAATCTTACAACCGCTTCCATCATTTGATTTTGGGAGAATTGCGGCTCAAACTGCAAAGCAAGTAATAACATACAGTGTTAGAGAAGCTGAAAGAGAAAGACAATTTAACGATTTTAAAGATAAAGTTGACTCGATATTGAGTGGGATTGTGAAAAGATTAGAATATGGAAATGTCATTGTTGACTTAGGAGGAACAGAAGCAATAATTCAGAAAAATGAGATGATACCCAGGGAGAATATCAAGGCAGGTGACAGAGTAAAAGCATATTGTTTAGATGTAAGAAGAGAGCCAAGAGGTCAACAAATTTTTTTATCAAGAGCACATAATAAATTTATGGAAAAATTATTTATTCAAGAGGTACCCGAAATTTACGACGGTTTAATTGAGATAAAATCATCTGCTAGAGACCCAGGAAGTAGAGCAAAAATTTGTGTTAAAGCTATTGATACATCTTTAGATCCTGTTGGAGCCTGTGTTGGGATGAGAGGTAGCAGAGTTCAAGCTGTAGTAAACGAATTGCAAGGAGAAAAAATTGATATTGTAAATTGGTCAGAGGATCCAGCTATCGTAGTTTCCAATGCATTATCTCCAGCTGACGTACAAAGAGTAAATGTGGACGAGCAATCAAAAAAGCTAGATGTTATCCTTACGGAAGAAAATTTAAGTAAAGCTATAGGAAGAAGAGGTCAAAATGTGAGATTAGCTACTAAATTATTAAATTATGAGATAAACATACTTACTGATCAAGAAGACTCGGAGAGGAGACAAATAGAATTTAAGGAAAGAACAGATAATTTAATTAAAAATCTAGAGCTTGATGAAACTTTAGGACAACTTTTAGTAGCCGAAGGTTTTTCATCTATTGACGAAATAAAAGACAGCACTGTTGAGATGCTATCAAAAATTGAGGGTATAGAAATAGAGACTGCAGAAGAATTAATTAATAGAGCCAAAGATTATCACCTTAAAGATCAGGAAGAGATATCAAAAAAAATTAAAGATTTAGGTTTAGAAAATGATTTAATTGAACATCAAGGCCTTACTCCTGGTATGCTGGTAACTTTAGGAGAGCAAAAAATATTAACTTTAAATGATTTTGCAGATTTAGCATCAGATGAATTAACTGGAAGTTTTGATATAGTTAAGGGCGAAAGAGTAAAAATAAAAGGATATTTAGAAGATTTTGCTTTATCAAGAGTTGAAGCAGACGAGCTAATAATGTCTGCGAGAAATAAAATTTACAAAGATTAAGGTATGAGCAATGGAGAAAAAAAAATTAAAATTATCAATTTCTGGCTCTTCAAAAAAAACATTCAATAGTATTGAGCAGGCCAAAAACCAATCAAAGAATTCAGTTGTCATTGGCAGAAAAACTGGCAAAGGGCCCAGAAAACACTCAAACTTTAAACAAAATAAAACTCAGATAAATTTTAAACAAGAAATTAAAGTTAATACAAAACCCTTTATAACAAATAATCAACAACCCAAATCAGATTTTGAAAAAAGAAGACTAGCAGAACAAAGAGCAACAAAAAGATTAAAAGGTGAGACAAACATCAAAGAAATTAAAAATAAATCAGTTACGAAAAAGAGAGATATCAAACTTACTTTGTCCAGAGCATTAAGTGAAGATGATATTGGTACAAGATCAAGAAGTTTAGCATCTTTAAGAAGAGCAAAATTAAAAGAGAACAGAGAACAAAATAAACAATCTTTTAGAGAGGATGTAAAACCAATAAAAAGAGAGATCAATATACCAAAAATAATCACAATTCGCGAACTTGCTAACAGAATGGCAGAACAATCGACTAATATAATTAAACATCTTTTAGGGATTGGTTTAACCGTCACAATCAACCATAGCATTGATGAAGATACAGCAGAGTATCTTGTGAAAGAATTTGGCCATACCCCTATCAAAGAAAAAAGGGCAGAGGATTTCATTAAATTAAATGAGAAAAAGGAAATTAAAAACTTAGAGGAAAGACCTCCGATTGTTACTGTAATGGGTCATGTAGATCATGGTAAAACTTCAGTATTAGATGTATTAAGAAAGTCTAATGTAATCGAAGGTGAATTTGGTGGAATTACTCAGCATATAGGTGCTTACCAAATATTAAGTAACAATAAAAAAATAACATTTATTGATACCCCAGGCCATGCAGCGTTTACTGAGATGCGAGCAAGAGGATCAAGACTAACAGATATTGTTATTTTAGTTGTGGCTGCAGATGATGGTGTTAAGCCACAAACCATAGAGTCAATTAAACACGCTAAAGCGGCTAAAGTGCCAATAGTAGTAGCAATAAATAAATGTGATTTACCAGAAGCGGATCCTAATAAAGTCAGAAATCAATTATTAGAATATGAATTAATTGCGGAAGAATTATCCGGTGACACATTAATGGTAGAAATTTCAACAAAAACTGGAATGAATATTGATAAGCTAATTGATGCGATTATTCTTCAATCAGAATTATTAGATCTTAATACTGATTACGATTGTCAGTCAAAAGGTATAGTTTTAGAATCAAAAATTGATATCGGAAGAGGACCAATAGTAAATGTAATAATTACATCAGGTACTTTAAAAAAGGGTGATTTTTTTGTTAGTGGTCTCAAATGGGGTAAAGTGAGAGCAATAGTAAATGATCAAGGCAATAATCTGAATGAGGCTAAACCTTCTACTCCAGTTGAAATTCTTGGTATAAATGGTGCTGCTAAATCCGGAGATGATTTTTTTGTATTAACAAGTGAAAAAGAGGCAAAATCTTTATGTGATACGAGAATACAGGAATTTAAAGAGGGAAAAAATCCTATTTCAATTACTAAACAAGAATTTGCATTTAAAGAAAACCAATCTGAAGAACTAAATATCATTATAAAGTCAGATGTTCATGGTTCAGCGGAAGCTATAAAAACTGCAATATCTCAAATAAAACATGATGAAGTACAACCAAAAATAATATTGTCAGATATTGGAATGATTACTGAAACCGATGTAAACTTAGCTAAAGCGTCTGATGCAATTTTAATTGCTTTTAATGTAAAACCGACTAAAGAAGCAAAGAAATCAGCAGAACAAGAAAAAATTCAAATATCAAATTTTAATATCATATATGAGGTTTTAGATTTTATTAAAAACAAAATGTCAGGTTTGCTAACCCCAGATGTAGAGGAAAAGGTAATAGGATCTGCTGAAATTTTGGAAATATTTAAAGTATCTAAAGTTGGAAAAGTCGCAGGCTCAAAAGTTATAGATGGAGAAATCACTCAAGATTCAAATGCCAGAGTCGTTAGAGATGGTACAATAGTTTTTAATGGAAAAATTAACTCAATCTTCAGAGAGAAAAATCAAACTAAACAAGTTTCTGCTGGTCTTGAATGTGGTATTACGTTAAAAGATTTTAATGACTTTCAAAAAAAAGATATCATAGAAGTTTATAACTCAAAAACGTTAGAAAGAACAATACAATGAGAAGATTAGAAAAAACTGTAACACAAAGACAATTAAGGGTTGGTGAAATGATTAAACAAGCTCTTAGTATGATATTTATTAAGGATGAAGCAAAAATTCCAAACTTAGAAACAAAAGAGATAACGGTAACAGAGGTAAGAATGAGCCAAGATTTAAAAACAGCAAAGGCTTTTGTTCTCCCATTGGGAGGAAAAAATGCAAGCAATGTAATTGAAACATTAAAAGAATTTTCATATGTAATTAGAAAAGTTTTATCAAAAAAAATAGTAATTAAATTTCTACCAAAATTACTTTTTGTTAAAGACGAGTCTTTTGATTATGCTGAAAAAATTGAAAATCTAATAAAACAAACAAATAAATAAAAGGAGAAAATGATAGACAAAAATAAAGATCTTGCAATACACAAAGATGATACTGGATCGTCAGAGGTACAAATTGCAGATTTAACAGCTAAGATTAATAATTTATCGAAACATATTAAATCGAACAAAAAGGATAGACACTCCTCAGTAGGTCTTTTAAAGGCGGTCAATAAAAGAAAGAAATTACTAGATTATCTAAAAAAAAATAAACTAGAAACATATAAACAAGTTTTATCAAAATTAAATTTAAGGAAATAAATGTTTAAAATAATAAAAAAAGAAATTGAGATATCAGGAAAAAAAATAAGTTTAGAAACAGGAAAAATTGCGAGACAAGCTGATGGAGCAATAATAGCTACATGTGGCGAAACAGTGGTGCTGGCAACAGCGGTTGGAGCAAAAAAAGTTAATCCAGATATTGATTACTTTCCTCTATCAGTAAATTATCAAGAAAAGTATTATGCAGCCGGAAAAATTCCTGGAGGATACTTTAAAAGAGAAGCAAGGCCAACTGATAGTGAGACTTTAATATCAAGATTAATTGACAGACCAATAAGACCTCTGTTTCCAGATGAATTTAAAAATGAAGTACAAGTTTTACCTACTGTAATATCTTATGATAAAGAAAATGAAGCAGATATATTATCAATAATCGCATCATCTGCTGCATTAGCAATTTCAGGTATGCCATTCCTAGGACCAGTAGGAGCATCTAGAGTTGGGTATATTAAAAATCAATATGTGCTAAATCCGTCTAAAGAACAACTTAAAGAGTCAAAACTAGACTTAGTTGTAGCAGGAACTAAAGATGCAGTTTTAATGGTAGAGTCAGAGGCTAGTGGTTTGTCTGAGGAAGAAATGTTAAATGCAGTAAAATTTGGTCATGAAGGTTTTGTTCCTGTTATTAAAATGATAGAGGAGTTAGCAAAAGAATGTAAAAAACCAGATTGGATTGTAGAAAAAAAAGATCTTTCGGAGGTTAAGAAAAAACTTCAAAATGAATTAACCAAAGATTTGAAAAAAGCATTCTCTACAAGGGATAAACAAGAAAGATCAAACATGATCTCTGAAATTACAGATAAAGCAAAAAAAATGTTTGAAGATGACGAAAATTATACAGATTTAGATATTAATTCAGAACTTAAAAATTTAGAAAAAAATATCGTAAGAACTGACATCTTGAAGAATAAAAATAGAATTGACGGTAGAGGTCTCTCAGATGTTAGGCCTATAATGTGTGAGGTTGGTATCCTGCCAAGAGTACATGGCTCAGCTCTTTTTACAAGGGGAGAGACACAAGCAATTGTTACAACTACCCTTGGAACATCTGATGATGAGCAAAAAATTGAAAGTTTAGATGGATTGCAAAAAGAGAGATTTATGCTTCATTATAACTTTCCACCTTATTCAGTTGGTGAAACTGGAAGAATTGGAACAGGTAGAAGAGAAATTGGACACGGGAAACTAGCGTGGAGAGCAATAAACTCTTCTTTACCTCCAAAAGAAAACTTCCCATACACTTTTAGAATTGTATCAGAAATAACAGAGTCTAATGGGTCATCTTCAATGGCAACAGTATGTGGTTCATCGCTTGCATTAATGGACGCTGGTGTACCTATAAAAGAACCTGTTGCAGGAATAGCAATGGGATTAATTAAAGAAGGTGATGATTTTAGTGTTTTATCAGATATCTTAGGTGATGAAGATCATTTAGGTGATATGGATTTTAAAGTGGCCGGAACAAAAGATGGAATTACTTCACTTCAAATGGATATTAAAATTACAGGTATAACTTTTGAAATAATGGAACAAGCTCTAAACCAAGCTAAAGATGGAAGAATTCATATTCTCGCAGAAATGAATAAAGCTCTGTCTAAATCTAGAGATGATGTGGGAAAACATACTCCGAAAATGGAAAAAATAAGTGTAGACAAAAAAGATATAGCAACAGTTATTGGTAAGGGAGGAGCAACTATTAGAGAAATAGTTGAAAAATCCGGGGCCAAGGTTGATGTTAATGATGACGGAGAAGTTACAGTGGCTGCACCTGATGAAGACTCAAGAAATAAAGCAATGCAAATGATAAAAGACTTAACAGCAAAAGCAGAGCTAAATAAAATTTATAATGGTAAAGTAATGAAGATAATGGAGTTCGGAGCGTTCGTAAACTTTTTAGGGAAACAGGATGGACTAGTCCATATTTCTGAGCTTGCAGATAAACGAGTTGCAAAAGTAACTGATGTTGTTAAAGAGGGTGACGAAGTTAAAGTTAAAGTCATAGGATTTGACAGAGGAAAAGTAAAACTTTCAATTAAACAAGCTGCTTTATAGTAAGACTATATGCAAAATCAGGAAATTATAAAAATAATTGAAAATTTAAAAGGTAGAAGGAGTTACGAGCAAAAAAAGGCAGCTAAATTAGGTTTTTCATCTCTTTACGAATACTTTGAAGATAAAGTATTAAAAAAAAAACTGGCAGAGGAATTTAAAACTAAAGAGTTAGACGAAACTTCAAAAGCCGAAAAAGTAGTGAGAAAAAAGAGAAAAAGTTGTACTTGTTGCTAAAGTAGGTTTATTTTTTACTCAATTCTTTTTATTTGTTTTTTTTTCTTTTTTTAAACGTCTTTTTTCTTTAAGCGAATGTTTAGGTTTTTTCATTACACTTGAATCTTTAAATGATTTTCCGCTATATCTTTTCGACATTACTAAGTAATATTTTTAGGATTAGGCATACCCACTTTATTATATCCAGCATCCACATAGTGAATTTCACCTGTTACCCCACCAGCCATATCACTTAATAAATATAGCGCAGAATTTCCAACATCTATGTTATCTACATTTCTTTTTAAAAAGGAATGATCTTCATTCCATTTATACAAAAATTTTGCATCTCCTATTGCTGAAGCTGCAAGTGTTTTTATTGGTCCTGCACTTATTGCATTTACTCTTATTCCTTTTGATCCTAGGTCTCTAGCTAAATATTTAACACTTGCCTCTAAAGCTGCTTTGCATACACCCATTACATTATAGTTAGGAATGGCCCTATTTGCCTCATAACTTAGCGTTATCATACTTCCATTTTCTTTCATTACTTTAGAAGCCTCTTTTGCAACTTCAGTAAATGAAAAACAGGAAATTAACATGCTTCTTAAAAAATTTTCACGTGTTGTATTTAAATATTCTCCTGATAATTCTGATTTATCTGAAAATGCAATTGCGTGAACTACAAAATCAATTTCTCCCCATTTGGATTTAATATCTTCAAACAATTTTATTACTTCTTCTTTTTTCTCAACATCACAACTAAAAGTTATGTTTGAATTTAATTTTTCAGCTAATGGAATAACTCTTTTTTTTAAAGCGTCTCCAAGATAGGTAAATGCTAATTCAGCCCCAGCCTCTGAGAGTTTTTGAGCAATTCCCCAAGCTATTGATCTCTCATTAGCTACCCCCATAATAAGACCTTTTTTATTTTTCATTAAACTCATAAATTAAACTTTCTCAAAAACTAAAGTCGCATTAGTACCACCAAAACCAAAACTATTAGACATAACTGAATTTAGTGAAAAATCTTTTTCTAATGCTGTAACGATAGGGTATTTTTTTGCCTCATCATCCATATCTGTAATATTTGCTGAAGCTGCTATAAAATTATTTTTCATCATAATTAAACTATAAATAGCTTCATGCACTGATGTTGCACCGAGCGAGTGACCAGCAAGAGACTTAGTTGAGCTTATTTTTGGTTTATAATCTTTAAAAACCTCCCCTACTGCTTTTAATTCTGTTATATCTCCAACAGGGGTTGATGTACCATGTGTATTTATGTAATCTATTTTATTTTTTGCAGTGCTTAAAGCCATTTGCATGCATCTTACCGCTCCCTCTCCAGAAGGAGCAACCATATCATATCCATCTGATGTTGCACCATAACCTGTAATTTCGGCGTAGATTTTAGCGCCTCTCGCCTTAGCGTGCTCAAATTCTTCTAAAACTAAAACACCTCCTCCACCAGAGATTACAAATCCATCTCTTGTTTTATCGTAAGGTCTTGAAGCTTTTTCAGGTGTATCGTTGTATTTAGACGAAAGTGCTGTCATGGCGTCAAACATTGCTGTCATTGCAAAATGAACCTCATCACTCCCTCCTGCAAAAATTATATTTTGTTTACCTAATTGAATTAATTCCATTGCATTTCCAATACAGTGTCCACTAGTTGCACAAGCGGAGCTAATTGTATAATTAACTCCCTTAATTTTAAATGGTACAGCTAATGTTGCTGAAGCTGTACTCGACATTGTTCTTGGAACAACGAAAGGACCCATTCTTTTAGGACTTTTCTCTCTCGTTTTATCTGCCGCTAAAATAACATTCTCAATAGATGGACCTCCAGACCCCATAATCATACCTGTAGATATATTGCTAACCTCCTTTTCCTCCAAGCCCGAGTCTTTAACTGCTTCAGCCATAGAAATATAATTGTAAGCTGAACCAGGTCCCATAAATCGTATAAACTTTCTGTCAACATAATCTTCAAGTTTTATGTTTGGTTTTCCGTGTATATTACTTTTTAAATTATATTCTTTATATTCCTCAGAAAAAGTTATTCCTGACTTTGAATTGATTAAAGAATTATAGACTTCCTTCTGATTATTACCTAAACACGATACTACACCAATCCCTGTAATCACTACCCTTTTCATTATTTGAATAACCCTACTTTTAGATTTTCCGCACTATAAATTTTTTTTCCATCCGCTAATAAAATTCCGTTTGCAAGACCTACTGTTGTTCCCTCTTTTACAAGTATTCTTTTCATATTAATTTGATAAAAAGCAGTTTTACAATCCTTAAGAACCTCACCTGTAAATTTTACATTATTAACTCCCAATGCTCTTCCTCTCCCAGGGTTTCCTAGCCAGCCTAAGTAAAAACCTACCAGTTGCCACATTGCATCTAGACCTAAACACCCAGGCATCACTGGATCCTCTTTAAAATGACAATCAAAAAACCAAAGTTCATTTTTAATATCTAATTCGGCTTTAATAATACCTTTATTAAATTCTCCACTATTTTCGCTAATTTCTGTAATTCTGTCAAACATCAGCATTGGTGGTGAGGGTAATTTCGCATTTCCAGGGCCAAAAAGCTCGCCATTAGCGCAGTTAATTAACTCTTCGTAATTAAAGGAATTTTTTTTCATTTACTAAATATCTTAGTACTTGATTATGGCATAATTTAATATAAATTTTTACAATAAAGTAAATTAAAATGAAAAATTATCCTAATTTTGTTACAAAATTAAGAAATTCTGGTTTAAGACCTACAAAACAAAGAATAAAAATTTGTGAAGTCTTATTTGAGCCAGATGAAACTTTTCATTTTTCTATAAATGAGCTTTACCAATTAATAAAAAAAAAAACTAACGAAAAAATATCCTTAGCTACAATTTATAATACTGTTCATGCTTTTTTAAAAAAAGGTTATATCAAGCAAATTGCGGTAAATTCGGAACAAAGTTATTATGATACAAATGTTTCTGAACATCATCACTTTTATGACGAAGATAAAGATGAATTAATTGATATACACGATAGCGATGTTGAGCCAGTTAAAATAAATAAAAAAATTCCTGGAAAAAAGATAAAATCCATAGAAGTTTTAGTAAAGGTTCAAAATTCTTAAAAAATTTAATCTAGCTACATTTGCCGCAAGCCTATTGATTATTACTTTAGAATTGTTATAATGTATCCATGAGTAGTGAAATCGTAAAAGAAATTTCAAAATGTCCTTTTACTGGAGGCGGAACTCCTCCTAAGCACCCAACAGGAAAAGGTACTTCAAATAGAGATTGGTGGCCTAATAATCTAAATTTAAAAATTTTAAGCCAACATTCAAACTTAGTTAATCCAATGGATAGTAAGTTTAGTTATGCTAAAGAATTTAAAAAATTAAATTACAAAAAATTAAAAAAGGATTTATTAAAATTAATGACAGACTCACAAGATTGGTGGCCTGCAGATTATGGACATTATGGTCCTTTATTTATAAGGTTAGCTTGGCACGCAGCAGGAACCTACAGAACAGCAGATGGTAGAGGCGGCGCGGGAACAGGCAATCAAAGATTTGCACCTTTAAATAGTTGGCCAGACAATGTTAATCTAGATAAAGCCAGATTATTATTGTGGCCTATTAAGAAAAAATATGGAAATAAAATTTCTTGGGCGGACTTATTTATATTAGTTGGGAATGTTGCTTTAGACTCAATGGGTTTTAAAACTTTTGGGTTTGGCGCAGGTAGAGAGGACATTTGGGAACCTGAAGAGGACATCTATTGGGGATCTGAGAAAGAATGGCTTGGAGTTAATAGATATAGCGGGAAAAGAGATCTAGAACAACCTCTTGGAGCTTCTCATATGGGTTTAATATACGTTAATCCACAAGGACCAGACGCTAACCCAGATCCTTTATTAGCCGCTCATGATATAAGAGAAACTTTTGGAAGAATGGCAATGAATGATTACGAGACGGCAGCACTAGTGGCTGGC
>MDSZ01122200.1_pt1 | contig 30555 bp, 30 predicted proteins | sample 811201 | NCBI WGS metagenome assembly MDSZ01 (sample SAMN05326647, study PRJNA326480) | marine metagenome | isolation source: seawater | place: Indian Ocean: North | collected 2010 | reverse complement strand
TATTTACCATTAGATCTTAAAATTATTTTCTTATTCTTAACTATACTTAATATTGTTTCAGGTATAAGCCTATTAAAATTTAAGTCACAAGGACCATAAATATTTACGCTTCTTGTGATGGCAGCTTTCATATTATAATGATAATTATAAGTTTGAACAATTTTGTCAGAAGTAGACTTTGAAACATCATATGGATGAATACCGTTTAATGGAAAATCTTCTCTGTAAGGCAATTTATTAAATTTACCATAGGCCTTATCGCTCGAAGAATATATAAAAATTGTTTTTTTAGAATTTTGCCTAAAATATTCTAATAAATAAATTGTTGTCATAATATTTGTTTTAAAATTATTTAAAGGATATTTATCAGACTCATTTACTTGAGTTATAGCAGCTAAATGAAAGCAGCATATAATATTGTATTTACTTAAAAGTGAATAAAGTTTTTTTTCATTAGTTAAATCTAAAGAAATATTGATTAATTTTTTTCTAATTTTGTAACTTGAAAAATCATAACAAAAAGAAACATTATTTTTCTTATCAATCCCTAATATATTATAATTTAATTCAAGAAGTTTTTTTATTAGGTTTTGAGCTAAAAAACCAAAACTACCAGTTACTAAGATAAATTTTTTATTTGTCATAATTTTTTTTTATCCAAGTAATTAATTAATTCATATAAATCTTTTTTGGTATCTACCGATTTCCAAAATCCATTATGTTTGTAAATTGATAATTTTTTTAATTTACTTATTTTTTTCATTACACCCATTTCTAAATCATATTCAAAGTACTTATTAAAATATTTAATAGTTTTAGAATTACAATATATATAACCAATTATTACCCATTCGTTTAATTTTGGTTTTTCTATAATATCAATTACTTTATTATGTTTTAAATAGAAGTGACCATATTGTGAGTTTGGAATATATCCTGCAGCAGTTATAAAAGATTTAGATGTTTGATGTTGTTTATATAATTTATTTAAATTAATGTCACCAACCCCGTCTCCATATGAAATTAAAAAATCATTTAGTTTAAAATATTCTATACAAATTTTAATTCTTTTAGCTTTATTAGTATTTTTTCCAGTATTAATTAAAAAAATATTAATTGTATCGTTAAAATTATATACTTGTTTATTTTTATTATTAGAATAAAAAATGTTTACGTTTTTATTAAAAATTTTTTTTTTATTTTCAAAAAATTTTAAAAAATCTTTACTATAGTTACCAAGAGGTAAAATAAAGTTATTGTATTTATAATCTATAAAATTTTTGAAAACATATTCAATTAATGATTTTTTTTTAATTTTATTTAAAGATTTAGGAGAAGGTTTTTCGTTTATAAAACTTTGAAATCTTGAACTTTCACCACCAACTAATAAGATTACTGGAACTTTGTTGATCATTTATTAATCAACTTTATTGTATAAAGGGTCAAAATTTAAGTTATATTTTGATAAAAAACAATTTATCAAAACATAAAATACGTTTATTCCATATTTGAGAGCAGGTAAAAATTTCATAGAAGATGAATTTGCATTATATATAGTATCTATTGGAAAATCCTTAACCTTAAATTTTCTTATCTTAGCCATTGCTAATATTTCAGCTGTAATCAAATGAGAATCACTTAAATTTTCAAGAGGAATTTTTTTTAAAGCAGAACATGAATATCCACGAAAACCACTATGATATTCAAGAAATTTAAATTTAAAAATACTTTCTTCTATAAAGTTTAAAAATTTGTTTGAGATAATTTTATAAATTGGCATTCCTCCACTAAGATAATTAACCCTAGATCCTTGAACCATTTCATAATTATTTATAGATAAATAATTATACATTGTTTCCAATTTTTCAGGTGGATACTGTCCATCTCCATGCAAACATATTACATAATCATAATTATTTTCAATTGCATATAAATAGGCATTTTTTTTAGAGCCTCCAAAACCTATATTTGTATTAAAGTAGTTTATTAATATTTTGAATGCGCTATTTTTTTTATATTTTTTAATTATTTCTTTAGTAAATTTTTCTGAATTGTTATCATTTATTAGAATCATACTAATTTTGTTTTCAAAATTTTTAGGAATTTTATTAAGTGTTTCAGTAATTACCTCCCCCAAATTTCTAACAGGTACAAAAATAAGTAATTTTTTATTCATATTTTTTTAAGCTTTCTATTATATTACTATAACCCTTTTCAAATTTAGTGTAATTCATTTTTAAAATTGGATAATTTTTTATGTAGATCTCTGTCATATCACTAAATTTATCTAAATTTTTACCTTTAAAAATTAATTTATTGATTTTCTTATATTTTTTAAATTGTTTCTTCATTAAGTTTTGTAAAGTGTCAAATTTATTTGGTGAAATTAATAAATTATTAATATTTTTATTTTTTTGCTGCATAATTAAATTTATTCCTCTAAGTAAATCTTTTATATATAAAAAACACCTTTTTGAATCTTTGGATTTTATTATAAATTCCTCATCTTCGACAATTGCTTTGCAAGAATCATAAATTAACCCTGAATTTATTTCTTCACCATAAATGGGCAGAAGATAAATATTAACATAATTCATTTTAATAGATTTAAATGAATTTAAAAATTTTGAAAATTTAAATTTATAACTGCTATATAAATCATACTCAGAGTCTGATGTTTTTTTAGTAAAATTATTTTCATTCATAAGCTCTTTTATTGAGCCAATATTAATGAATAAATTATTTTTTTCTAACTTATTAAAAATATTTACTAATTTTTTACTATTACTTAACCATTTCTTATAAATATATTTTTTATTTTTTATTTTATCAGTTGGTGAGCCAAAATGAATTAAATAATCAGGATTAAATTTTTTTATAATGCTAAGATTTATTTCTTCATAATTATAAGAAAATTTATCTGATTTATAATTACTATGAATTCTTAAAATATTATTACTATTAATTAAATTTTTATAAAAGTGATTACCTAATAAACCATTTGAGCCAGTTAAGATAATATTTTTGTTTTTAATTTTTTTCACTGATTTTAACATGTGATATAAATATGAATAAAAGTAAGCAAGGAAATACAACAGAGCCAAATCTTGGCAATCCCATTGAAAAAAAACTATAAAAAAATAAATAAAATAATGATGGCAACATAAAATAAATAGATTTATTTCTTATAATGAGTTTAAATTTGTAAAAAAAAATCAAAATACCTAATAAAAAAAATAGTTGTGATAAGAAAAGAATTATTATTGAATAAGTTTTAAGTAAATAGTTATTGGATAAATAATATATTGAATCTCCAGAATTTAAATTAGACATTCTAAAAAACATTGATGGTATTAATAATATATTCTTATCTAAATTATTTAAGTATTCTTTAATAAGTATTTTTTGAAGTTTCTTATTTATCTCAGAATTATTATAATTATTCAAATAATTATTCGTAAATTTATGCTTATATTCATAAATAATATTATTTAATACTTCTCGATTTACTTCATTAATAATTTTTAAATTTAATTTTTTAAATGGATATTGATGCGAAGTTAAGTAATAACCTTCAACATTTAAATCATTTAATTTAGTTTCATTTATATTATTTAAAAATTGTTTTAAAAAGGGGTTGTAATAAATATATGACATTAAGTATTCATCAAAAGATAAATTTGAAAGGTTTACTCTAGCTGATAATGCAAGAATAGATCTCTCTTTGGATGAGAATTCAAAACTGCCAAATTCCTGTAAATTTCTATATTGCCATCCTAATGGAACTAATCCAATTGCAAATAGTATAATTATATTTTTTAATTTTATTCTATATAATACATAATATAAAATATTAATTGTGATAAAAATATATAACCAATAATAAAATATACTTTTTGTAAAAACCAAAAGTAACAAAAAAATTGAACTAATAAATAATAAATAAAATTTTTTTTTATAACTGTATTTCAGATAAAAATATGAATGTAATAAAAGTAGATTTGCTGCGATAACTTCAGTCAAAAAAACATTAATACTTGAAAAATAAATGCCAAAAAGGGTGAATAAAATAATAACACTTTTAATAATATTATTAAATTTTAGATCTCTAGCAACATATAAAATACTTGAAGATAAGATGATTAAAATAAAAATATTAAATATTTTAAAGTATTTTATATTGTATAATATATCATCAAGAGAGCTAAATTCCAGAGGTAGTATTTTTATATAAATTGATAATAGAAAAGGATACAATGGTTCTCTAAAATTTGTCTTAAATGTTTGATTTTCATAAATTGTGTAAGAGAAGGTATTTTGATTAAGTAAATTGAAAATTATATTTATATTTTCTAAAGAGTCTCCTACAACTTTGTTATTGTCTGAGTTAATAAAATATAAGGAAAAGCATGTATAAATAATTAAAGTAAAAATATAAAATTTATTTTTACTTAATTTCATAATTAAAATACTTTTTTCTTAAATAATTTTTTAAGAAATTTGGAAATATATATACTAAAAAAATAAGCAATAATACCAAGTGAATTTTTTTATAAATAATATTATTCATTAATATTTTAAATAAAAGCTTTTTAGATTTATGATAATCAGAAAACATAATATAAAATTTTGAATAATTGTAATATATATTACATAAACAAGTATTAAAAAAATTTTTATTTTTAAATATAACACTATTCCTATTTTTATTTAAAATATAAACAAATTCTTTGATTGTATTATCAATATTTACATACATATTATTAGTATGTACTCTATAAAATGTAAGATGTTCATTGATGAAACCGGCTTTATAATTTAAAGAAAGTCTTGTTAACATTTCCCTATCAGCAGCTAAAAAAATTTTTTCATCAAATAATCCTATTTTATTGAAACATTCTCTTTTAGCAACTAAAGTTGAATTGGTTATTGATATTTCGTTAAGTAATAACTTTTTAGAAATATCACCCTCTCCAATACTTTGTATATTATTATTATTATTTAATATCTTTCCATAAGAATTTATTAAATTAACGTTAGTATAAATAAAAAAAAAATTACTTTTGTTTATATAATCTATTGATTTAGATATTTTATTTTTATGATAATAATCATCACAATCTAAATGAGCTATATATTTACCTCTTGATTTTTTAAAACCATAATTACGACAAAAAGATGCTCCTTTATTAGTTTTATTTGAATAAAGTTTTATTTTATTTTCATACTTTTTTAGAATATCTAATGTTTTATCAGAAGAACAATCATCAACTACTATAATTTCTATATTTTTATAAGTTTGATTGATTACACTATTTATTGATTGTTCAATAAAGTCTTGTTTATTATAGCTAGGTATTATTACAGAGACTAATTCATCCATTAATTAATTTTTTTTTAAGATAATTTATTATATTTTTTTCAAAGAACATATATATAAAGAAAGAAGCACCTATTACAATTATTAAATATATTATATACGAAAAATAAATTAAAGTTTGTTGAAATTCATAAAGAATAATTATCTTTTCGTTTAAGGTTAAAAAATACGGATGAATTAAATACAAAGCATAACTAATTAACCCCATAGAATTGATTAAAGTATTTTTTGAAAAAAATTTATTAATCTGTAAAAAAAAGAGTACTATAAAAAATGATGGCAAACCTTGATTTAAAAATCTTATCTCATAATTGCTAAACGAATTATATGAAATATAAATTAATATAACTGTAACAAAAATTTTATATACATTATTAACTAAATTATATTTTACGTATATTAGATAAAGAATAATACCTAAAACAAATTCAAGAATAATTGAATTACTTATATATAAAAATAAATAACTTTTATCTTGAAATAAATTACCCAGTGAAAAAAGAAAGACTATATTAAATATTAGTACATAAATATAATTTTTTTTACTTATAAATAACGAAAGAGAGACTATAAAGTAAAAAAACATTTCATAATTTAATGTCCACCCGACCATAATAATAGGATAGATAATTCTATCCTCGATTTCAGAATAAATTGGAAAAAAAAATAATGATTTAAATAAATCAATTAAATTAACATCAGTGTAAGAGAAATGATTAGGGAATAAAATTTTGGAAATAAATAATAATATTGTTAAAAACCAATATAGTGGTAATATTCTTATTATTCTCTTGAGAAAAAAATTATTATGATTTTTTTCTAAAATAAATGGAATAATAAATCCACTAATAACAAAAAAAATATCAACTCCAATTGATGAACCTCTAAAAATTGGCATATGAAAAAAAACAACGGATAGAGCAGCTAGAAATCTAAGTAATTGTAAGGAGATAATTACTTCCATGAAAATATTTAAGATTATTTATTTTGATTCGATAAATATATGAAATTTAAAACATAATAAAAAATTAAAAGTAACATTGAAAAAATATAAAAAATTATAATATAATTTATATCAGCAATTTTTTTAATATTATTAACATTATTTATATCAAAGTTAAAAAAAGAAAGATTGTCGTTTAAATATTTAATTTTATAAAAATTTAATTTGAGATCAGATAAATATTTTTTTGATAATGCAATTTCATTTTCTTCAACTGTATAATTATCTTTCAATAATCTTAAAATATTTAATTCTATTCTTGAGATTTCAGCATTTAAAAAATCGGAGCCAAAAACGTAAAGTGGAAAATCTGTATAATCGATCGTCGCAAAATCAAAAGATTTAGAAGAAACAGTCATATCCCATATCAGATCAAGTTTTTTTTCTTTATCATTATTTTCTAAATTTTCAGCTATGTTTCTATTTTCTTTTAAAATTTCAATCCTATCTTTTAATTTTTTGATTTGTATTTCTTTATTAATTGAATATTTCTCTGTGTTTTGCAACTCGTTATTAATAATCAATGAATAATAAGAAGTGTATTGGTTAAAATCTTCTAATAAATTATTTTTTAAGTACTGCTCAAATTCAAACAAAAACTCTTTTGAAGCTTTTAAAAAATTTTCTGTCCCATTAATTTCAGCAGATATTATTAATTGTTTATCAATACTTTTATCACTTGTATCGTTTGTATCAGCTATCTTCAAAATTTCAATACTTGCTAAGAAGTTTTTTATTCTACTTAACTTTTTTTCATCATCTATTTTTTGATCAAGATATTTTATGAATCTTGTTTTGTTAAGTAGGGAGTTTGATAAAAAATAAATATTTCTATTATCAATTAATGTAAGTGAATTTAGTAATTTGTTTGCATCAAAACCAATTATTAATTTTTCATTTACAATGCTTCTCAATATTTCTGAATTAGCTTCATCTATTGTTTGATATGCAATAATGTCTTGAAATGATAAAGATAATAAAATATTATAATTATATATTTCATTATTTTTTAAAAAATTATTTTCATAAATTATTAATTGAATTTTATCTGAAGATTTTGAAAAATTATTATCATATAAAGTTAATATAAAATAAAAAATAACGGAGAAAATTAAAGGTAATATTAGTATTTTTAAAAAATTTTTTTTTATAATATAAAAAAAATTAAATAAGTTTAAATCTCCACTACTTGAATTCATGTACTGATTACAATTATCATATAAACATAATTATTAACACTAATTTATGATTTTTTTTACTGAATTGTATGTAGGTTTTTCAAAATATTTATTCATAATTACTTTTGAATTATAGATTCTCTTTTTATCATTTTGGAAATTACTATTTAAAGATCTATTGATAAATGATAGTAAATCTTCTTTTGTTTCACATAAACTCCACAAACTTGAATCAACATCTGAAGGTATTGGTATAAACTGAAAATTTCTTTTAAACTTTATTATTGCTAGTGGAACACCTAATGAAATTGTTTCCATACAAATGCTTGATCCGCCAGTAATAACTAATGAACTTGATACTATATAATTATAGATATTATCATTGATTATAGAGTATTTAAAATTTAAACTATGTAATTTCTCTTTCATAATTTTATTTAATGTTGGATGAGGTTTAATAAAAATATTTATTTTTTTATTAATTATGCTTGTATTTATTTTTTCAAAGGTATCTAACAATTCAAAAGAATCTTCTAAAATAACAGGGAGAATTATACATATACTTTTTTTAGTATTTTTTTTATGTTTTACTTTAAACAAATTTTGAAATCTAAAAGCTGGAGCTACATCAACTTCATATTTTTTACAAAATTTTTTTCTATCTTTTATTAGATTTTTACCAATTACAAAAAGTTTTTTAGGTATAACCTCGGCTTTATATTCAGTTTCAGTTACATACATTTCACTTAAGAGCATATCTTTTGGAATAAAACCCAAATAACCAAAACTTTTAGCTTGTTTATAATTTCTGTTTAAACCTAAATTCCATCCTCTGTCTACAATTTGATTTTCAAACCAGTCAAGCGAAGTGTTGATTTTTATTTTTAATAATTTTAGATTATAAAAAAACCTATAGTTTAATATGGCTTCTACTGAAGCAAAAAGAGATAAATTTGTTTGAGATAACTCGTATCTAATTAGATTAGTTAAATCAATTTTTTTATAATTAATATTGTTAATATTAATTAATTTTATTCTTTTATAATACATTAATGCAAAAAAATAATCTCTATAGTTAAGAAAATGCTCTTTAATAATTAAATTATTTTTTTTTATCAATTTTTTGTATACGTAAGGCAATTTATGTGTTTTAAACATTACAATTGTTGAAACAAAATATGTATTTTGAATTTGTTTCTTAGATAAAAAATCAAAAATTCCATTATAATATCTTTCTTTATCTAAAAATTCGGGGAAATAATATTTATCAATAATATTAATATTTTTTGAATAAAAATTATAAGTCTTATAAAAGATAAAATTAGTTAGCAAATATTGAATAAATCTATAGAAGATTTGTCTATATAATTCTAAATAATTTTTTATAAAAATAAATATTCTTTTTAGTAAAAAATTTTTTTTAAGTTTAATATTAATATTTTTATCTGACAAGATATAGCGATAAATTTTTAACATATGAATATTATCTGTGTATATTAAACTTATATTTTGTTTATCTTTATCATTTAATGATAATAAAAAATTGATAGATGAGAAATAATAAAAAAAAGGACTATGAAGTGTATTTCTACTACTTACTGAAGAAACCCACCAATCAATATTATTGAGATTTTTTTTTGAAATATCATCTACGATTTTATGAAAGTCATCAACTGAATCTCGTATTATTTTTTCAAAACGTTTTTTAAATTTTTGATTTATTTGAGTATTAAATGTTAAATCTAAAATCATAAAATAATTTTATATTTTATATATAAAGTAAAGTTTTTAATAATTGATAAAAATAAGATGATCTTAATTGAAAATTTATTTTTTTTTGAAAGAAATTTAATAAATAAATTAATTAATTCTTTTTTTTCTAATATTTTAAATCTATTGCTTATTTGATTTGGATGTGAATAATAGGTTATTAAATTTTCATCTATAGCAAAAAAAACATTTTTTTGAGCAATTTGTAAAAAGAAATCATAATCTGCTATAACTTTTAAATGTTCATTAAATTTATATTTATTTAATAAATCTTTATTTATTGCCAAAGTTGAAGAAGATATAAAACATCCATAACGAATTAACAGATAAAAATAATTATTATGATGATTAAAATCTACTGGATTAATTTTATATTTATTAATGAAATATTGATATTTATTAGTCATACTATTATCATTAATTATTTCACAATTACCAAAAAAAATTTTCTTATTTGGGTTTTTTAAAATATTTTCATAGTGAACTTTTAATCTATCTGGAAACATTGTGTCATCATGATCTAGAATTACAATCCAATTTGTCTTACAATTTTTTATTGCTAAATTTCTAGCAGCAGAATAACCTTTATTTTCTTGTCTAAAATACTTTATAAAATTATATTTTTTTTTATAATTTAATATCTGTTTTTCAGTATTATCTTCAGATCCATCATTAACTAATATAATCTCAAATTTTTTAAAACTTTGATTAATTACACTATCAATAGTCTTTTTGATAAATTTTTCAGAATTAAAGCAGCATATAATAACTGAAAACATAATTTCACAATCATTTTGATTCATTATATTTTATCAATTTCTCAGCTTTTTTTAAATCATTTTGATTATCTACTGATTGTGTAAGTTTATTTACTTTGACTAATTTGATTTTAATATTATTTTCAATTAATCTTAACATATCAATTGACTCAAGAATTTCAAGATTAGTTGGTTTCATTTTAAGGTACTTAATCAAAAAATCTCTCTGAAATGGTATAGCACATACTTGTTTTTTAATATTTGAAGTATTAAATTTTTTTTGAAACGGTATTGGCAATCTAGAAAAATAAATTGCATTAGAATTTTTATCTGAGACTACCTTTATACAATTTTGATCATTAAATTCATTTATATTTTTAATCTTTCCAACCAAGTTTGAGCATAGAATTTTATTATCATCTACAAGTGGCTTAATTGCTTTGTGCACCATATTTGCATCAATTAATGGCTCATCTCCTTGAACTAGCACAACAATATCAATTTTACATTTATTTTTCTTTTCATATTTTAATAGTGCTTCTGCACATCGTTCAGATGCTCTATTGTGTTTATTGCTAGTCATTATTGACTTACCATTTATAGATATAATATGATTATGAATTTCGTGATTACATGTAGCTACAATTGTATCATATAAATTTTTTGTTTTTTTTATATTTTTATAAACCATTTCAATCATTGGAATGCCATTGATTTTTTTCATAGGCTTTCCAGGAAATCTTGAGCTTTCCATTCTAGCAGGTATAATAGCTAATATCTTTTTTTTAATTTTTTTTTTCATATTTAATTAATTATTTTCCAATCAATGAATTTTTTGATACCTAACTTTAAGTTTGTTTTAGCTTTAAAATTATAATATTTTTGTAAGATTTTTGTATTAGCATAGACTCCAAATTGATCATCTATTGTTCCTGAAATAATTTTAAATTTAATTTCTTTATTTATAATTTTACTTATTAATTTAATTAATTGTTTAATGGTAGTCTTTTTACCAGTACCAATATTAATAATCGGATTAGGTCTAGTATTTTTTTTACATAAAGTAAAAATAGCCTCAATTGCATCATCTATATATATAAAATCTCTAAATCTATTTAAACTACCTTTAACATTTAGTTTTTTTGTATTAAGAATTTGAGCTAGGTAAATACTGATCATTCCCTGTTTAAGATTTGAAAAATTTTGATTGGGGCCATAAACATTAAAAAATCTAAGTATAACTGGATTAAGTCCCTTTTTTCTATATTTCATTAAATAATTCTCTGATGTCAATTTCCCAATTCCATAGAATGATAAAGGATTACATTTATCGCTTTCCTTACATTTACCTAGCTTAGTATCTCCATAAACACTCATCGAACTTGCATAAAAAAATTTTTTACATTGATTTTTTATTGCATATTCTGCTAAGTAAATAGTACTCTGAACATTTGATTTAAAATCTTTACAGGGGTTTTCATAACTTATTTCTCCAGAAGATTGACCAGCAAAATGAAAAATGTATTGAAATTTATTGTTTTTAAGTTTTTTAATAGTATTTTTATTAGAACAATCACCATTTATAAAAATTATACTTTTATTTAAATTTTTTAAATTACCTGTTGATAAATCATCTATAGTCCAAACTTCATATTTTTTTTTTATGAAGAAATTTGCTAAGTTACTCCCAATAAAACCAGCGGCACCAGTGACTAATATTTTTTTTTTCATTAATCAAAACTATAATATTTATCTAAAATAACTGTGTCTAGAGAATATGCAATAAATTGAAAACCACTATTTATTGTCTTTTTTAAATCTTTATTACTAGGTTGGACTAAATGTATACCGGGTGGTATTGATAGTTTTTTACATGTTTTAAGAATACTTTTTAAAGAATTTTTATATGTAATAGAGTTGAATTTCCCAAATACTCCCAGTGAAGCAGATAAATCATAGGGACCTATAAATATTGCATCAATTAATGAATTTTCAATATTTTTTAAATCATTTACAAATTCTTTAGTTTCAACCATAGGAATAATTATTGGTTTTTTTGCAAAAGATTTATATTCATTAAATTTAGCACCCCATGAATTACCTCTAAAATAAGCAACACCTCTGTTTCCATTTGGTGGCCATTTGCATTTTTTTAAAATAGATTTTAGTTCATTATTACTTTTTATCATTGGTAATATAACCCCATAAGCTCCACTGTCTAAAGCATTTTTTATTTCTTCAGGAGAAGAGTTAGAAACTCTTACTAATGGGATTATGTTACTTAAGGATATTACTCTTATTATGTCGGTTAGAGTCTCCCTGTTAAAGTTACCATGTTCTAAATCTATAGCAATCCAATCGAATTTTTTTTTTGATAGTATTTCAGCAATATCAGTACTGGGTATCTGCATCCAAGCTCCAATACACACATCACCTGATTTAAATTTTTTTCTAAACTTTGAAATTAATTTAATGTTAATCATTTTTAAATAGTAAGTTATGAAGCTCTTTAAAATTATTAATACGTTCTACATCGTATTTTTTAAAAAAAGAATCATTAAATTTATTCATCATTAAAATGAATTTAATATCACATGATTTTGAAGAATTATAATCATTTATTGAATCTCCTATAAATATTGATTCTTGATTTTTAATCTTAAATTCCTTTAAAATATAACTAATTTGTTTATTTTTCTTTAAAGGTGATCCATAAATTTTTTTAAAATAATGATCAATATTTTTTTTCTTTAAAATAATTTCAATTTCTTCTTGTGGAGTAGAAGTACATAGGAAAAAGTTAAAAAATTTATAATTTTCATTTAAAAATTTTTTTGCACCTATAATAAATTTTGCCTCAATAACATTTTTAACTACTAATTTTGAAAACTGATTTTCCAATAATTTTATGCTAAATTTTTTATCATCAATATAATTATTTAAATAAAAACGAAATTTCTCAAATCTGGACATACCAATATTATTCTTATGATGATCAAGTACTTTTTTTGCTATAGTTATATTATACGATTCAAATAACTTATAAAAAGCTTGAGATTTTATTTCATTACTATCTACAATAACGCCGTCAAAATCAAAAAAAATATTTTTAATCTTCATTTTTTGAAGAAATATATTCTGCTAAATCAATTAAACCTTGTCCAAAATCAATTTGATCTTCATTAGATAATTTATTAGCAAATTTTGGACTATAAGAATATGGTGTTATTTCATAATGTTCTTCATTAGTTTTTTTCTTATAAGTAATTTTAATTTTTTTATTAAAAATTTCTTTAACCATTTTCATTAAATCTTTTATTTTGGTTGTTTGTGATCCAGTTAAAATTTGATAAGAATTTTCATATTTTGGATGTAGTATAATTTTACAGCATTTAGCTGCATCAATAACATGTATATAATTTCTAATCTCATCACCACTACCATTTCTTATAATGTTTTTCTTTTCTATAGCTTGATGAATTAAGTTATAAATAAAATTATTGTTATTACTTCTTCTTCCATATAATGATCCGAACCTTAGTATTGTGAATTTTAAATTTTTCAATTTAGCATAATTTTCTATTATTAATTCACAAGATTGTTTTGAGCTTCTATAAATACCACCGTATTCACTATACACATAAATAGAACTCGCAAAAATAAACCTTTTAATTTTATATTTTACGCAAGCCTCTAAAAGATAAACTGTAGAGAGAATATTTTGCTCTACAGTTTTAACGTAATCTTTATTTGCCTCAGAAATATCAGAGATTGCTGAAAAATGATAAACAACGTCAACGTTTTTAACTATTTGATCAATTTTTTTTCTATTTAATAAATCACATATGATCATAGTTTGATTTTTTTTTAAATATAAAGATTGTTTATTATCTAAAATATAAACTTTAAAACCTGAACTTGACAGTTCATCTGCAAGGTGAGATCCTAAAAATCCTGAGCCTCCAGTAATTAATATTTTTTTATATTTTTTGTTTTTTTTAATTTTTTTCTTAATCATCTTGGTAATTGAATTTAGTGATTAATTTTAAATAATTTTATGTATTTCATCATGTTCTAATATTGGCATTACTTTGAAATAATTATCAAAAAAATCACTGTATGTTTTGTGCAAAAGATTTGAATTTAATTTAGTATATTCATATTCATTAGATTTTTTTCGAATTATTCCAACTCCTTTATCTATATTAATAATTTTAAATTCTATACCTTTTGATTCATTTAATTCAACTGCTACTTTCCATACATCACCTGCCCAAACTCCATTTAATCTTGGAACATGTTCAACTTCCCAAGAAGTTGGTATTAAATCATGAACAAAGATATATCCATTTAGTTTTAAAGATTTTAAAGAATTTATTATATCTTTTTGGCATTGCTGATAAGTATGAAGGCCATCTATAAATATTACATCAAAAGATAATTTGTTCTTTTCAAAAAAATCATCACTTGTTTTTCTAATATTTCCACCAGATACAGGATCAACTCCATATTTATTACTTACTGGTAAAGATACGCAGTTAAAATTTTCATTATTATTGCATCCAATTTCTAAGTAAATTACATCACTATTAACAATATTTTTCTGAAATTTTGAAACTGCTAAATTAATTAATGCAGTTCTGTTTAGATTTATTTTTTCCCAATTATTGTATATTTTTCTACTATCTACTTTCTTATATTTTATTTTATAAAATAATTTTCTAAAAAAATAAATAAAAGTTGTCTTTCTAATTATTGGAGGTAAGAAGTGATAAAAGAAAAATTTCATAAATTTAATGAATATAATAAAATTATATTATGAATACTATTGAATACAAAATACACAAGAAAATTAAAAAAATTTTACTAATTAAACATAAAAAATTTGTAGATGAAAGAGGATATTTTGCTGAAATTTACAGAAAAAACACTTTTTCAAAATTAATTCCAAAATTTAATTTAAAACAAATTAATTTTTCAAAATCAGATAAATTTGTTGCTAGAGGTCTTCATTTGCAATTACAGCCTAATTTATCTAAAATAATGAGAGTTGTAAGAGGAAGAGCTATTTTATTGGCATTTGATACACGTGCATTAAAAAAACCTGAATTAATTAAAATAGAATTAAATGAAAATGATAACATTCATATGTTTGCCCCATATTATTATGCAAGAGGTTTTATTTCTTTGACAAATAATACATGCATTGAATATTTGTGTGATGCTTACTATAATCCAAAAAATGAATATATAATTAGTATGATTAATAATAATTTTGACTTAGGAGTCAAAAAAGAAAAACTCTTATTATCAAATAAAGATAAAAAAGGAATTTCTATTAATGAGATGATTAAATTTTAAAAGTTAAATAAGTTTTTTTACCCAAGTTTCAGGTGTTTTATCATTTATTATTTCTAACGGTATGTGATATACAAAATCCTTAACTCCATTTTCAATAATATATTCTTTAGTTTTAATAATTGATTCTCTTAGAGTAGTTTTTGTTTGATAATTAAATAATTTTCTTGCTTTATCAGAACTACAAGTAGCTACTTTGACTTCCTGAGGTCTGTCCTTTAGAAAAATTGGTTCTCCATTATATCCAGTGACATTGGCACACATTTTTGCTAATTCCAAAACTGAAATTTCTTCTTCATCTGGACCAACATTTACTATTTCAGAATTTATTTTATCATTAAGAGCTAACTGCTCCATACATTCAATAACATCATCAATATATGAAAAACATCTTTTTTGACTGCCATCTCCATAAATAATTGCTGGCTTACCCATTAAATTTCTATTAATAAAAATAGACATAACATTTCTAAACGGATCATCATATTTTTGATATGGGCCTACAATATTATGGGGTACTGCAATATTATACTCAAATTTGTTTACTTCAGCTAAAATTTTTAAGCAATTTTCAGCAGCAACTTTAGCTATTGCATAAGGATCAACAGGATTTGGTACCATTCCTTCGTGAAACGGGGGATTTTGTTTTCCGTATCTTGCCATGGAAGAACAAAATACAATTCTTTTAACGTTATTTCTTATTGCGGCTGTAAATGTAGAAACGGATGCTTGGAAGATATTATTTGTTATATAATAAGGTGCGAAAACTGATAATCCTTCATGAGCCATTGCTGCAGCATGATAAACAATATCACTACCTTTAGTTGCTTTTGTCATTTCTTCTAAATCAAGACAATCTATTTCATAAAAATCAATTTCTTTCAGTAAGTTAGACTTTGCACTTCCTATATAATTATCATTACCGGCGACTTCATGACCCAATTTAAGCATACGTAAGGCCAAGTGTCTTCCTAAAAAACCTGTAACTCCGGTTATAAATATTTTCATTAGATAAAATCCTTATATATTTTTTGAAGATTTGAAACTTCTTCTCTTTTATTCCTTTTCTTGACCATTCTTTTAGGGTGACCTCTTATGTGCAATCCTATAATTTTGTTATTGTAAAAAAAAGATTCATATCCTAAAGAACTTATGTAGTCACCAAGTTTATTTTTAAAAGTTACATAATTTTTTTTCTTTGGAAAATAACTCCACCTTTCTGGTAAGAAAAATTCAATAAATCTATTTAAAGACCAGGGTATGGGGACAAGCCAATCATTTATTACACTAAAATATGGGGAAAAATATCCATATTTATAAAAAATATCTTTCTTTAAAAGAAATATTCTATGACTAGTATCTCCATCAAAGCAATTTTCAGTTCTTTTAAATAACATATAACTAATAAAATTTTCAATTTTTTTATTAAAGCTAAAAAATTTTATTATAATTTTAACAATTAAGGACCAATTATTATTATATTGATTTAAATGAGAATATTGTTTGTCCCAAACAATTTTTATAGGCCTAAAATCTAAATAATTTAAATCGACTAAATTTAAATCTACAAATAAGCAATGTGAGCACGGAAAATATCTGTATTTAGTATACCATTTTGGATGCCAAGGAGTACCATATATAGATAATTTATTTTTATTCATATTATTAAAAACTTCTAAAATTATATTTTTTTTTAATAGAAAAAAATCAGGATCGATAAAAATAACATTTTTTGTTTTTATATACTTTTTGGAAATATTTAATCCAATAGAATGATGAAGAGCAATAGAACCAATTAGATTTCTGGGCAAGCCATTAACAAATAAAATATCTTTAGAATATTTTTCTTGATTAAGAAATTTTTCATTAATTTCTTTATTTAAGACAATAATCCATAAAATTTTTAACGATTTATTTTGTGAATTGATAATTTCAATATTTTTTTGTAACAAAATATCATCATCAGTGCAAACAGTACATATGGTAACTTCTTTTATTTTATTCATCTATTTTATATTATCTATAAATTCATCCAAATATCTTTTAGAATTTCTACTATGATTTTCTATAAATTTCTTCTTAGCTTTAATTGTTTCTTTATTATTCCACCAACTATCAACATTATTCCATATACTAATAATGTGATTTCTTGCATCTTTATAGTCAGTAAAGAATATTTTTGCCTTTTTTAAATCATTATAGACTTCCAGTGCTGAACTTCTTAATGGCTCGTATTCATTTTTCAAAATTTGTATGACTGGATAATCATAGGACATACACTCTAAAAAAGGTGTTCCATCATGATTAACAATTGCTAATCTAGAATGATTATAATGATATTCTATTTTATTATTGATAGCAAAATTTAAATTTTTATCTATATCTAACCATCTTTTTTCTTCATTTGCCCATTCCAAATCATTTGGGCTACATCTTACTAGAAATTGTTGCTTAATATTATCAGGCAAACTTTTATAAAATTCTAAAGAATCATTACAGTTTTTTTTCCATGTACTAGAAAATAAATTTGTAAATAAATTATTTGGGTATAGACTTACAACACAAGTAATAAATAATAAATTCCCCGTAATATTGTTTTTAATTTTTTTATTGTTTAGATTTTTAATATTTACAAAGGGTACATCTTTATTATCTGATTTCCAACCCCAAGTGAAAAACTTATTTGAAATTTTTCTTTCATATTTTTCCGCAGCTGAAAATAATGTAGTACCATATGTTGCGCCGTGTTGAGAGATATACAAAGGACAATTATTTATTCCAATATAGTGTTTTAACATTGTTGAGGTATACTGACCTGTTGTGGTATATATGAATTTTGGATTACGAGGAAAATTTTTAAAATTTATTTTTTTAGTATAATAGTTATAATCCTCAATTATTGAAGTAGGTATTAAATAAACAAAGATTTCATTTAAAAATTTTAGAAAATCATCATCTTTAGTTATACTGCAAAAATTTAAATGTATTTTTTTTCTTATTTTATCATTTGGTATTATGCCGATGTGATAATCATGAATATCTTCTCTAAAAACAAAAAATTGTTTAAGCTTGAATTGAAATAGTAATTCTTCATAAGTAGACAAATAGTTCACTAAAATTAAAGCAGAATTATTTTTAAAAAAATTATTCAAAAACTTTAATAAATAATGCTTAATAAATTTTTTTATATTTTTAAACCTATTAAAGACTAAATGCTTTGTTTTTCTTTGAAATTTTTTATGAACATTAAAATTTAAATTATTTTCAATAATTGTATGAGGTAAATTTAAAAATTTAATGATTTCTGAAAAAATGAAATGATTCCATTCATGAGAATTACCACTGATTCCTTGTTTGAAATGCTGACTGTTATAAGGAGTAAGATTTAATTTTTTATAGTTTATTATTTGGGTATCTATAATATTATAATCTTTATAAGCTTTTTTAATTGAATACCATCTATCGTAAAGTACAAAAATTACTTGATGTAGCCAGGGATTTAAATATACCTCCCAATATCTTTTATTATTATTTACTTTATGAAAATTATTTAATTTTAAAACTAATTCATTAAGTATTATATCATATATTTTTTCTAAATACATATTATCATTAATTACTTTTTTAAAATCTTCCCAATGATAATTTTGAATTTTATATTCTCTATCTTGTACTTCTTGAGTATAATTTAAGCACCAATGTCCTAAATATAAAATATTATCTTTTATATTTGTAAATTGTGTTTTTTTTAATCCAGTAGTAATTAAATACTTATTTCTAAAATTATTTTTCATTATTAATATTATCAGTAAAAATTTCCCAAACACTCTTATTTGGAATTGATTTATCTTCTTTTATATAATCATTATAATATTTTTTATATTTTGTTTTTGAAATTGGCTTAATATTTAATTTAAAATCGTATTTTGATATATTAATAATGCTCGAATTCAAATATCTTGATCTTGACTGAATTAGAAGTCTAGTATTACTATTATAATTATTTGAATCTATCCAAATAATTCTCTTATTGTATATAATTGCGTAACAATGTGCTTGAGATGTATGCACTATTACATCTTCCGAAAATTTAATTAGTAAGTTAGTTTTACCATTTATTATTTCCCTATTATTAAAATAATTTCTATAAGATTTATCATAGTTAATTCTAGGATGACCGGCAATAATAATTTTATTTTTTGTTATTTCTTCATATTTATTAAAAAAATTATTAAGCTGTTTATAATAAATATCTGGGTCGCATTGTTTTTTATTTTTAAAAAGTAAAAGATCAGGATGATTTGGAAATGCTTCATCAATAAAAATAGAATACTTAAAATTATAAAGAGATTGATTATTATTAAATGTTTCCAAATAATTATCATAATCATGTGAATTTACTTTAATTTTTTTAGTATTCTGATTTATAAAAAATTTGCTATTTTTTATAGACTTTTTACCAGCATACAAAAAATAATCTAAATTTCTGATCTTATTGGATTTATTATAATTTGTGATTTTTAATTTTTTTTGAGCAGATGTAAAAATTGAAAAAATTTTAAGTTTTATTCTACTAAGTGTATCATAAGTAAGGTGATTGTTTGTAATCATTGAGCAATATATAAATTTTTTTTTTGATAAAATATTTTCTACTTGTGAAAAACCATAACAATTCCATGGATCAAAAATAAATGTATTCATAGTTATTTTTTCTACATATTCTATAAACTGCTCAGCATTAACAATATCTTTTGAAAAATTATCAATTTTATCAATTGGCACATAATTTGATGCATAATTTGGTAATAGCCATGGCCCTAAGTTACATTGCTCTATAACGAAGTTGTTTTTTTTTAAGTGCTCAAAACCCAATCTTTTACTATCTCTTTCGTTACCATAAGTTAATGTTAAGAAAATAATTAATTTCATAAAACCACAAATGATAAATCTAAAATAGTAAATTCCATGAAAGTGGAGTGCCTTTTTTAAGATCACATTTCACTTTTCTACCTATTACAAGATCAAAATATTTAGGCTCAAGACCATAACCAGGTCTGATTATTTTAATATTTTTAGATTTTAATGTTTCATTTTTTTTAATATCTTTAATTATAAAAATTGATCTTTTAAATTGTAGCGATGGTAATTCATTTTTTTGAATTTCATATTTAACTTTTCCAAGTGATTTCCAGGCAATTTTTGTCTCATTTACTAAATTTTTTAATTCATTTGGTTCAAGAGAAAAAGCAGAATCAACACCACCAAGTTTTCTAGATTTTGTAAAATGCTTTTCTATTAAAGTTGCTCCTAATGCTACAGATGCTATAGGGACACCTATGCCCAATGTATGATCAGATAATCCAATTTCACAATCGAATATTTTTCTCATATTAGAAATTGTCAGAATATTACTATCACTTGGATTTGATGGATAATTACTTGTGCATTTTAATAGAGCAAAGTTTCTTTTTGAATGTTCTTTTAAAAATTCATAAGTTTCACTCAAATTTGTAAGTGAAAGCAAACCAGTAGACATAATTATTGGTTTTTTTGTAGAGCATATTTTTTTAATTAATTTATAATCATTGTTCTCAAAAGAAGCAATTTTATAAGCTGGTACTTTTAATTCTTCAAGAAAATCTACAGCTGTTGAATCAAATGGCGTACTTATAGTTTCTAAACCTAATTTATTAGCTTTTTTAATTATTTCTTTATGCCATTTCCAAGGTGTACTTGCTTCACCATACAATTCATAAAGATTTCTTCCATTCCATGGACTTTTTTTATTATTAATTTTAAAATATTTGTTTGAACAATTAATTGTCATTGTATCTGGAGTGTAAGTTTGAAGTTTCAATATTTGGGCACCGCTTTTAGCTGCAATTTCTACTAACTCCATAGCTGTATCTATGGAATTATTGTGATTACCAGACATTTCTGCAATGATTACGGGCGGATGTTTTAATCCAATTTTTATATCATTAATTTTCATACTATTTTTTGTTATATATTTTTACTGAAGCAGTTATATTATTCTTATATATTTTTGCATTACTAAATTCAAATTTAAAGTTATTAGTGTCAATGAAAGCCTTAGGATACTCTTCAGCATCAAGCATTCTTATAAAATCATAAATATTTCTTAAACCTTTGATAGTAGTGATTTTACTATCTGATTGATTTCTTCTTTTAAATTTGTAAATTTTACCTTTTTGAGGTTTGGGTATAATTTTTTTATTTAAAATCTCAATTATCATTTTGAAAATTTTATCTGAAGCTCTTGTAAAGATTTCTTTTGCACTACCATTTAAAGATATAGGTGTCTTTAAATAAATATCACCGCCATCAAGAATATCATTGCATCTAAAAGCAGTTATTTTAGTTTTTTTAAATTTTCTTAATATAAGATTTTGAAGAGGAGTGCCACCTCTTCCATATGGAAGGTCTGTCATATGAAAATTAATACATTCATAATTTGAGTATATGTTTTTAGGTACTAAAAAAGACCAATATGGAATAAATATATATATAGGATTAATTTTTTTTATATTTTTAAAGTTAAATTTTTCTTTTTGGGTAATTAGATAAAATTTGTATGGTAGATTTAATAATTTTAACTGATGGTATATTTGATTTCCATAAACTTTATTACTGATAAGCAAAATTTTTTTCAAATATGTCTCTTATTTTTTAATATTTATTATTCTTTCAGCAAAAAAAGCCTCAGCGTATTTTAAACCTGAAATAGCTCCTCTAAACTTAGCTAAGATATTTAGAAATTCTAAAGACCTTGTGTGAGGCCATTTTTTTAATTCGGTTTTATACTCCTTCATTGCTTTAATTTTTTTATTTATATGGGTTTCTATATTTTCAAAATAATTAGGTTTAAAATAACTATTAAAACTTAAAGATTGCCATTCAGTACTTGATGGATTTTCAAAAGTTAATATTTTTTTTATAAAATAGGATGAAAAAGGACGACAAGCTGTCATTACCGCATTATGCACGGTTCTGTGATCTATATTTAAATCACCATAGTGATGTGTATAAATAATATCAGGTTTAAATTTTAAAACATGTTGTTCAATTTTTTTTGTAATATCTATTAAATCTAGAGAGTCTAGTCTATTATCTGGAAGATCTAGAAAATAGGTAGATTTTATTCCTAGTATTTTTGCAGCTTTTAAAGAATGTAACTTAAGTTTTTCTAATTCTTTTTTCCTAAAATCCGTTTTACGTATATTATCTCTAGAAGTTATGCCTTCGGCAACAATGATTGATTTTACAGTATCCCCTTCACTTGAATGTTTAGCAATTGTGCCTCCGCATCCTAAAACCTCATCATCTGGGTGAGCAACAACAACTAATACTTTCATTCTGTTATTTTTCTATTTTAATCTTAAATTTTTTATTTTCCAACATAAAATATGCTGGATATCTATTATAATCTGAAACTCTTAAAAGATTAAAACTATCTTTTAAAGATGCATTAATATCTAATTCATTATCCTGTGGTTTTCTTTTTTTATAGTATGAGGGTTTGCCAGTCTGTTTTTTAGAATTATATAAATATAAATTTTTTCTTCTAAGAAATTTTTTGCATAAATCAAAAGTTTTTGATGCTTGAGATAGTCTTAAATCATCAATTAAGTCTATTTTTTTAGTTTTTATTATATCTTTCATATAAATTTTTCCAGAATCAATTTCATTAGAAGCAGAGAACAAACATATAGGAATTTTAGTTTTACCTTCTAAAATTTGCCATGTAAGTGGTGACCACCCCCTACCTTGAGGAAGATTGCTTTCATGAACAACTATGTTGTGGTTTGACAAACTTAAATAGTTATTAGGTATTTTATTTGAAAAACTTAATATAAATGTGCATAATGCATTACTTAAACTTTCATACTTATAATGTATATTTACTATATAAGAATTTTTTCTTAAATCTTTTATAAAACTTTCTAAATAATTATTTAGCCATGAATTTTTATCAATCAATATATTAATAACCTTATTATCTTTTTTAATAATACTATAAATATTTTCTAATGAATCATTCGGGAAAAATTTTTTATTTTTGTAAAGACGATTTAATATTTTATCATAATTTTGTACAATTTTTTTTACACTTTTATTAAATTTAAAGAAATTTAAATCTTTTGCTTCACCAATATACTCAATTAATTTGTATTTAGAGAGTGATCTGCAAATATCATTTTGATTTTTTGCATTATTAATGACGACAGAAGGTTTTAATAATCTAATTCTTTCAAAGGAATTAAATCCTCCTGAGCTTATTGCAATATCACTTTTTTTTATTATTTTAACTATATTATTTACACTTATGTATATTTTGAAATTCTTCCTATCTTTTAAAAGATTTTGTATTTTTTTGGAACTTAAAGAAGATCTTCCTAAAACAATATTGTAAAAAAACCTTTCATTTGATATTCTTTCTAAATAACAAATTGTTTTATATGTTAGATCAAAGTTATCTGAATATCCAAAAAAAATAAAAAAAACAATTTTCTTCAAATTTAATTTCTTTTTATTAGAATTAAAATTTTTAGGTAATAATAAATATTTAGGTCCTAATAAAAATTTGGTATGTGGATATGTTAATTTTGCGTATTTTTTGTGATTATTATTTGGAATATTAAAGTTAAGCAAGTAATCACAAAAATGTTTTCTACTAGTTAAATCTTCGATTACCAAAATTTTATCTACATAACTTCTTATCTTATTTTCCCATCTAATATCTAAGGAATAGTGATCTATAATTAAATAATCAACATTATTATATTTACTTAATATTTTGATTGTATCTTGAATGTCATTTTCGATTGTATCACAAAGCCAATCATTATAATCTAAATTATCACATCTTGATTTTTTATAATTTCTTTTTGGTAATGTAAAAACTTTAAAGTTTTCTTTTTTTATTTTAGGAATTAAATTACCCTCTAAATTCTTTGAAATGAAATTACATTTTACACCCTTTGATTTTAGGAATTTTGCAAGATTTATACATCTGTATACATGGCCAGAACCAATTAGCGAAGATGAGTCTACGCGAAAAAAAAAATTTTTCATTTAAAATGAATGATCACCTGCTACTAAGCCATTTTTTGATAAATGCAAATGATTACAAATTAAACTTAAAGAATTAGTTTCAACAGTAAACCAATAAAAATTAAAATTTTTATTATTAATATTTTTATTTATTTTTTTTTCAATCAAATTAGATAAATTTATATTAATTGCATTTGGAGATATAGATTTAATACTTTTACTGACTATTTTTTTCCTATAGTCAAATATATTGATCTTGATAGATGTTTCCTCATTAAAATTGTCTGAATTGCTAAAATGCGATATCATTAGATGGGAATTCAATTTTTTTCCAAATAAACAAGGTCCCCAAAAATACCCTCTTCTTTTATAACTTTTACCAAAATTTAAAAGTATAGAGGAACTAATATTTGTTCCAAGATTATTGTCTTTATAATAATTCATACCAAACGTTAATCTTGATGGATATTTGTTACTAGATGAGGAAAAATATAATAAGTATAAATTTTCAGGATTAATTTTATTTTTGAAAACTTTATTGATTGAAATATTTTGAATAGATTTAAAATTTTTACTTACAGAGGAATAACCATTGATATGTGTTATAATTTTTTTTGATTTATCAAATTCAATAAAATTTAAATCTAAATTAACTTTACTAAATATAGGGTAAAAAACTAGATCTAAATTGATATCTTTAATCATATTGAAAGGTAAGTAACATGCATACTCTTTAGCTATTTTCTGATTAAATGTGAGATAATCTTGAGTTTGAGAGCAATCATAATAACTATGTGTGACACTCAGATGTTTCATATTTTGTGAAAAACTTGCAGTCATTATTCTATTGAAGACATTTTTTGTTGGGCTTTTAATTTTACAAAAACCTTTTTCGTTATTTAAAAAATTTTTCAAAAACTTTATTTTTTTTAAATTTATAAGAATGGTTTCATAGGGATTAATTTTTTTTAATTTCAGTTTATATATTTTTTTTAAACCATCCTTGTTATAAAATTCTATTGGAGCTTGTATATTTTTTAATTCTAAAGGACCATTAATCATGGTTAAAATTGAAAAATATTTTTTATCAGAATAAATATCAAAACCCGTTTGAAGATCATTAAGTGCTAAAGTATTAAATTGATCTTGTATGTTATTAAATACTCTTTGATTTGTATGAACACATGCTAAAGACTCTTTATTAAAGTAAAATACATCTAAAGCAGGAAATGAATATTTTAAATCTTTTGTCGAAAAAAATTCAACTTCAATTGTGCCATAGAAATTTTTTATTTTTTTATCTAATAATTCTGATAAGTTTATATTCTTGATTACGTCTAATTTTTCTGAATAGTTTCTTTTAATTAAATATCCTTTAGAATCTCTTAAACTAATAAGACAGCTAATATTTTTGTTATAATTTTTTATTTGAAAATAATTTAGAAATGATATGTTGGTATCAATCTTATTTTTAATAAAATAAACAAAAAAGATACCAGATGATCTAAAAACTGGATCATAATTTAATTCAGTGTAATTTGCTCTTGCTGATTTTTCGAATTTAAGTGCAGTTTTTTCAAATTTTGCTTTATTAAATATATTTTTTTTTGAATATCCTGTTAGATCTAAAGTCATTATTCTTTGACACAATAAGCTGATGGCGTGGAGCACCAATCATAATTTTTTAAGTGTAATTTTTTATCTTTAAAAAATTGATCTACTGCATCAGATTCTCCATATGTTCTTAAGGAATATTCATCAAATACAATTACACCTCCACGAACAACATTGTCATAAAGATTCTTTAGGGCATACAAAGTGCCTTCGTAATTATCTACATCTAAAATCAGAAGTGATATTCGAAATCCTAGATTATTTTTTACATAAACTTTTGTTGATTTAGAAACATCACCTGAAATTAATTCAACATTATTAATATCTAATTTTTTCAAATTTTTTAAAATTTTTTCTTTTGAAGGGTGAGTTGTTTTATGTTCATCTATAGCAATTTTATCCTCTTTAAATTTACTTTTTATTTTTCTATTTTTTTCAAAAAAATCAAAGCCAACAACTTTTGATAGAGAATTAGGTTTAAATATTTTTAATAACTTTGAGTACAAATATACTCCGCTACCATAATGGACTCCACATTCCACAATATCACCAGGTATATTTTGAATTAGTTTAAAATGTTCATATTTAGCTGCAATTTTTTGAATTCTATCATAATGACAATTTTCTAGAAAATTGTCATAAACCTGCAGGCTTAATTCTGATGTTAAGCTTGCCCCTCCTCCTTTAAATGCAAGGGTTTTAACATCATATTTTTTTTTCATAATAAAACTTTATCAGTTTCTTTAAGTTATATCTATAGAAAAATTAAATGAAAGTATTTATAGTTAAGAAATAATATAATATAAAATTTCATCTTAGATATAATTACAATAATGGAAAATAAAACAATTGGAATTATAGATTATAATATCGGAAATATAACCTCTATTAAAAATGGGTTTGATTTAATAAAAGTTGATACTTTTATTTCTAATAATCCTTCAGAAATAGAGAAATTTAATAAAATTGTTTTGATTGGTGTTGGATCTTTTCCTGCGGCAATGAAAAATTTAAATGATTTTGGTTTTTCAAATCTTCTTTTAAATCATGTAGAAAAAGGGGGATTTGTTTTAGGTATATGCATTGGAATGCAATTACTAATGAGTGAGGGTAATGAATTTAAAAATACACCTGGTTTAAATTTAATAAAAGGTACTGTGGATGGTATGAATATCAATAAAAATATTAAGGTTCCACATGTGGGATGGAATAATTTTAATAATTATGATGATATTAAAATATTTGATAAAATTAATATAAAATCAAACTTTTATTTTGTTCATAGTTTCTCTGTAAATATAAAAGAAGAAAATGTTAAAAAAATGGAATTTAATTATTCAGAAAAAAATTTTATTGGAGCTATACAAAAAAAAAATATTTTTGGGGTTCAATTTCATCCAGAAAAAAGTCAGGAACCAGGTTTGCAATTATTAAAAAATTTTTCTAATCTTTAAAAAATGCTAAAAAAAAGAATAATACCGGCATTATTAATCAAAGGAAGCTCGATAGTTAAATCAATAAAATTTGATGAACACAGAATTGTTGGTGATTTTATTTCTACATCAAAAGTGTTTTCTAAAAGATTTGCAGATGAAATGTTTATTTTGGATATTGATGCATATAAAAATGAAAATATAAATTATGCGAATATATTTGAAATAAGTAAGTTTTGTAATATGCCTTTGACAGTTGGTGGTGGTATTAAAAAATTTGAACATGCAAAAAAATTATTTGAAAATGGTGCTGACAAAGTTGTTATAAGAACTTCATATTTTGAAAACAAAAATATTATAAGCGATATTGCTAAATATTATGGAAATCAATCAGTCATAGTCTGTATGGATATTAAATTAAATAATAATAGATTAATGATGTATGATAATAATTCATCAAATTTTCTCGATCCATTTAATGAAATCAAAAATATTGAAAATTTAGGTGCCGGAGAAATTTTAATTAATTTTGTTGATTTAGATGGAACAATGAATGGCTTTGATATAAATTTTTTAAATAAAATGAATGATAAGACTAAAATTCCTTTAATTGCTATGGGAGGCTGTGGGTCCAAACAGGATTTTCTAGAAGCGTTTAATACTGGTGTTGAAGCTGTTGCAGCTGGTAGTATTTTTTTTTGGATTGGTGAGACAATAATATCAATAAAAGAATATTTATATAAAAATGGAGTTAATGTGAGGTTGAATTGATTAAATATTGCAAAAGTTGTTTATTTCCTAATACTAAACCAGATATTTTTTTTAATAACAAAGATATATGCGACGCATGTATCTCAGCTGAAAGAAAACACAAAAATATAGAAAACAATTTAGATTGGAATGAAAGAGAAAAAGAATTTGAAAAAATTATTGAAGAGAAATTAATTAATAAACATGAAAGAGAATATGATTGCATAGTTCCTGTAAGTGGTGGAAAAGATAGTACTTGGCAGACACATGTTATGAAAAAAAAACATGGTCTTAGAACATTAGCTGTTACATTTGATCAATTTGATCAATCTGATATTGGTTTACATAATTTAGAAATATTAAAATCAATTGGAGTGGATCACATTCATTTTTCTCTAAATCCAAATATTGTAAAAAAACTTGTTTTTAAAGGATTTGATACAATTGGAGATCCATATTGGGTCAATCATGTTGGTATGTTCACAGTCCCTATACATATAGCAGTAAAATTTAAAATTCCTTTAATAGTATACGGGGAGAACCCGATTTTTGAATATGGCGGACCTAAACATTCGAGAGATAATATGATTATGAATAAAAGATGGAGACAAGAATTTGGTGGAATGAGAGGTTATAGAGAAGAAGATATGCTTGATGAAGAAATAAGTGAAAATGATATTAAGATGCTTTTTTACCCATCAGATGAAGATATTGAAAAAAACAACATTCAAGCTATTTTTTATGGATATTATTTCAAATGGAGGCCATCAAAGCATACAAAATTTGTAAAAGAACAATATGGTTGGAAAAGTTTAAAAAAGGCTCCAAGCGGATCTTATATGAAAGAAGAAAACTGCGATATGGAGTTTATTGATATAAGAGAGTCAATAAAATACCTAAAATATGGCTATGGTAGAGCTACAGATCAATTAAATATTGAAATTCGTGATAAATTAATTTCTAGGAAAGAAGCTTTGAAAATTGTAAAAAAAATTGATGGCAAGGTTAGCAAAAAAAATATTAAAAAGTTTTGTGAATATTTAAATATTTCATTTACTGAATATAATAATATTATAAATAATTTTGTTAATAAGGAATTATTTTACTTGAGTAATAAAGGTAATTGGAAATTAAAGAAAGCAAGATATTAATATGAATGAACAAGAAATATTTTGGAGAGGTGAATTTGGTAATAAATATATTTCCAGAAATAATGACAAGCAATTTCTTAATTCAAATATAAAATTTTTTAAAAAAATAAAAAAATATTTAAATGAGTCGAAAACAGTTTTTGAAGTTGGATGTAATATAGGATTAAATTTAGAAGCTATAAATATTATTTTACCAAATCTTAAACTTTCTGGTATTGATATAAATAAAAAATCAATTGAAATTTTAAATAAAAAAAAGATATCTAAAAATTTTATTGGATCGTTTAAAAGTTTTAAAATGCCAAGAAAATATGACTTAATTTTCACTAAAGGAGTGTTAATACATATAGATCCCTCAGAATTAGAAAAATATTATAAAAAAATGTATAATTTTTCAAAAAAATATATTCTTTTAGTTGAATATTTTAATCCAACTCCTGTCAAAATATCGTATAGAAAACACAATAATAAACTGTTTAAAAGAGATTTTGCAGGAGAGATGTTAAGTGCTTTTGATTTAGATTTAGTAGACTATGGTTTTTTATATAAAAATGATACTATAGCACCTCAGGATAATTTATCTTGGTTTTTATTGAAAAAAAAATGAAATTAGCAATTATTCCAGCAAGATCTGGAAGTAAAAGAATTAAAAATAAAAATATAACTAAGGTATATGGTAAACCCATTATATATTATGTAATTAAAAAATTACTTAGAAGTAAGATTTTTGATAAAGTTGTAGTTTCAACAGATTCAGATAGAATAATTAAATTATCAAATGTCTATGGGGCTGAAGTTCCTTTCAAAAGACCTAAATACTTATCAGATGATAAAACTAGAGCAAGCAGCGTAGTAAAACATGCAATAAATTACTATAAAAGAAAAAAAATAGAATTTAAATATGTATGTTGTGTATATCCTACATCAATACTTTTAAATACAGATAATATAAGAAAAGCATTAACATTACTTGAGAGAAATAAAAATAAAAAATTTGTTATTACTATAACAAAATATAAACATCCCTTAGAAAGAGCATTAACGTACGAAAAAAAAATAATTAAACCTATATTTCCAAAAAAAAT
>MDSZ01111644.1_pt1 | contig 30557 bp, 32 predicted proteins | sample 811201 | NCBI WGS metagenome assembly MDSZ01 (sample SAMN05326647, study PRJNA326480) | marine metagenome | isolation source: seawater | place: Indian Ocean: North | collected 2010 | reverse complement strand
TCAAAAGAAGAGCAAATTGAAATGTCGGGTAAAGTTATTGAGACACTCCCTAATACGATGTTTAGGGTTGAGCTTGAAAATGGACACATAGTAACAGCTCACATATCAGGCAAAATACGGAAACACTATATAAGAATCTTAAGAGGTGACTCAGTAATGGTTGCTCTCACTCCATATGATTTATCTAAAGGTAGAATAATCTTTAGAGATAAATAATTAACTACATATTATCAATAACAGCATCACCAAAACCTTGTGTGCTTACCAAAGTCGCGCCCGGAACAAGTTTCATAAGTTCTTGCTTTATCTCTTCAGCAGTATGTTTTTCCCTTGATTTAGGTCGAATAAATTTTTTTCCTGCTCTTGCTCTTGCTAAATCAAATGTTAATTGTTTTTTTTGTATAGCACCCTTAACTCCTTTTAGTACAAAGTCTGCAGCCTCATTCCATCCCATGTGTCGCAACATCATTTCTCCGGATAAAATTATTGAACTTGGATTAACTCTATTTTTCCCAGCAAAAGTCTCTGCTGAACCGTGTGTTGCCTCAAAGACTGCATAACCATTGCCAATGTTTGCACCTGGAGCAATTCCTATTCCTCCTACTTGTGCTGCTAATGCGTCTGAAATATAATCGCCATTAAGATTAAGTGTTGCTATGACTTCATGCTGCTCGGGGACCAATATTATCTGTTGAAGGAAATTATCAGCTATACAATCTTTAACTGTGAGCGTGTGTCCAGAATTAGGACATTTTATTGAATAAGTACCATTATCATTCATCAAGCCTTGGTACTTATTTTTAACTATGTCGAATGCCCAATCTCTAAAAGCACCCTCAGTATATTTCATTATATTTCCTTTGTGTACAATAGTAAGAATTTCTTTTTTTTCATTTAAGGCAAATTTGATTGCCATATTTATCAGTCTTTCAGATCCTTCCCGAGAAACAGGTTTAATGCCGATACCACAGTCATTCTCAAAACGAAATGGTGACTCTCCAAGTTCTTTATTTATAAATTCAATAATTTTTTTTGCACCATCTGAATCAGGTTCCCACTCTATGCCAGTATATAGATCCTCTGTATTCTCCCTAAAAACAACCATATCAGTGAGGTCTGATTCTACCATCGGACTATTTGTACCTGGGAAGTATCTAATTGGTCTTACACACGCAAATAAATCTAATTTTTGTCTTATACTTACATTAATAGATTTAAATCCTTTGCCGATTGGTGTGGTCAGAGGACCTTTTATCGAGACACGATATTTTTTCATAGCATCTAATGTCTCTTGTGGCAATAACTCTCCACATATATCTATGGCTTGTTGACCTGCATAAATTTCCATCCACTTGATTTCTTTTGAAACACCATAGGCTTTACCTATTGCATAGTTTAAGACCCTCTTCATTACAGGGGTGACGTCTATTCCAATGCCATCACCAATTATGTATGGAACTATGGGTTTATCAGGCGTTTGTATCACTCCATCCTTGAATGATATTATCTGTCCGTCACTGGGTTCATTAAATTTGATCATGACAATTAAATATAATTACCATTAATGTTACTTTTCAAATTGCTCTTCTTCTGTAGAACCTGTTAATGCTGTAGTTGATGATGTGCCACCTTGGATGACCTGAGTTACTGTATCAAAATAACCTGTGCCAACCTCTCTTTGATGTTTAGTAGCAGTATATCCATCTTTTTCAGATGCAAATTCAGCTTCCTGAAGTTTTACATAAGCAGTCATTTGACTTTGATTATAACCTTTTGCTAATTCAAACATGCTATGATTTAGCGCATGAAAACCAGCCAAAGTGATGAATTGAAACTTATATCCCATTGCCCCTAATTCTCTCTGAAACTTAGCAATCTCAGCGTCATCTAACTTTTTCTTCCAGTTAAATGAAGGTGAGCAATTATAAGCAAGCAGCTGATCAGGATGTTCTTTTTTCAGAGCTTCCGCAAATTGTTTTGCAAATGCTAAATCAGGAACTCCAGTTTCACACCATACTAAATCTGCATAAGGTGCGTACGCTAAGCCACGAGAAATTGCTTGCTCGATTCCATTTTTCACTCTGTAGAACCCCTCTGTAGTTCTATCGCCAGTACAGAATTCTTTATCTCTTGGATCTATGTCGCTTGTAATTAGATTTGCTGCTTCAGCATCTGTTCTTGCTAGAAGAAGTGTAGGAACCTCCGACACATCCGCTGCTAATCTCGCAGCTGCGAGTTTTTGGACAGCCTCTTGAGTTGGGACAAGAACTTTCCCACCCATATGTCCACATTTTTTTGCTGAAGCTAATTGATCTTCAAAATGAACTCCAGCTGCGCCAGCTTCAATCATTGCTTTCATAAGCTCAAATGCATTTAGAACGCCACCAAACCCAGCTTCTGCGTCTGCAACTATAGGTAACATATAATCAACAATATCATTTCCTTCAGCAATATTTAGTTGATCTGCTCTACGAAGTGCGTTGTTGATTCTTTTTACAACACTTGGAACACTATCTACAGGGTATAGAGACTGGTCAGGATACATTTGCATGCCAGTATTAGCATCACCAGCAACTTGCCATCCAGATAAATATACTGCTTTTAGGCCTGCTTTAGCTTGCTGCATGGCTTGATTACCAGTCAGAGCACCAAGGGCGTTCACAAAATCTTCTGTATTAATTAAATTCCATAGTTTTTCAGCGCCATTTTTAGCCAAGGTATGCTCTATTCTCACACTACCACTACATTTAGCCACTTCTTCAGCAGTGTAGTCTCTTTTCACATTCTTCCATCTGGGATTAGTATCCCAATCTTTTTGGATATCGTTTGCAGATCTTAGTTTATTCATTGTTACCTCTTGGACTTGGATATATTATAATTTAGCGTAGATGATACTATTAACAGGAAAAATTAACAATTACAAATCATGAATAATACAAAAAATGTTGTTATAGCCATGTCAGGAGGTGTAGATTCCTCTATTTCAGCAGTGTTGTTGAAAGACATGGGATATAAAGTAACAGGTATTTTTATGAAAAATTGGGAAGAGGATGATAATGATAATAATTGCAATGTAGCAGATGATTACAAAGACGCAAAAAGAGTTGCTAATAAACTCGGCATTAATTTATTGACCGTTAATTTTTCTGATAAATATTGGCAATTAGTTTTTCAAAGGTTAATAGACGGTCTTAGATCTGGTATCACTCCAAATCCTGATATTTTTTGTAACAGAGAAATAAAATTTAATTATTTCTACCAACATATCTTATCTCTTGGGTATGATCAATTGGCAACAGGACATTATGCTAAGGTCGCAAATGAAGATAATAAGTATAAATTAAAAGTCGCAAATGATGAAAACAAAGACCAAACTTACTTTTTATATATGCTTAAACAAGATGTTTTGAAAAATATTATATTTCCTCTAGAAAATATCACAAAAGTTGAAGTAAAAAAAATAGCTAAGGAGTTTGATCTCAAAATATCGGAAAAAAAAGAAAGTATGGGAATATGTTTTATTGGAAAGAAAAATTTCACGAAATTTATAAAGAAGTATCTAAAAAATCATCCGGGTAATATACTTGATGATAGTGGTAAAGTCATAGGGAAGCACCAGGGGCTTTTTAATTATACGATTGGCCAACGTAGAGGTATAGGTATAGGAGGCATATCAGATGCTAGGAATAATCCATGGTTTGTGATGAGTAAAGATGTATCAAATAATAACTTAGTTGTAACTCAAGATGAAGAAAAACTTCTATATAAAGGCAAGCTTCTTCTGTCTTCTACTAGTTGGGTACATGACGCACCAAAAAATGAGGTGTATACTGCCCGATTTAGACATGGAGGAAAGCTAGTACCAGTATTAATTGAAGAGAAAGATAGGAGATATTATGTGATCCTTGAAGATTACGAACGTGCTGTCACGATTGGTCAGAGTGCGGTTATTTATCGAAATAACGAGTGTCTTGGTGGAGGTATAATAGAACAATTATCATAATGAGTACTATTGATAAACAACTTTTCTCACTCGCAGCTTTATATCAGTCATGTAGTGCCATATCGAAAATAGCTTGGAAAGGTCAATATAATGAGGATGAATTTCTTCCCCTTGTAAAATCTATACTAAATGTAAACTCTGATAATCCACTTACAATATATCAAAAACCTATTTTATTGGAGTCAGGTTTTCAATTTCTAAAAAAACAAGTGATAGACGATATATTTACAAGAAGTAGTGAAACTAGAAGATATATTTCTTCCATCAAAGATTTAGTAAAAAGAATTGATGCATCAAATATAATTGATGAACAATTTAGGGAGAGAATTAATCTACTTAATGAAATTGAACACGAAAAAACGACAGATGATATAGTATTAGAAATTGGTCAGCTATATAAAGATACATTTAGTCAGTTAGAGCCGAGGATAGTGATAAGTGGTGATAATCAGTATCTCAAGGAGAATTTGAACGCTGCAAGAATAAGGACTGCTCTAATGGCAGCGATTCGTTCAGTATATTTATGGAAGAGTTCAAAAGGTTCGGATTTTAAGTTTTTACTATTTAGAAAAAGATATGTACGGAGAATAAGGGAAATTATCGGAACTATGCAGAACTAGCTATATTTTTTAATACATAATTAAGTATGCCATCATTTAAAAAATAGTTCCATTCCATTGCAGTATCTATCCTAATCTTTACCTTGAAGTTGAAGGATTCAGAGTTTTTAGTAGTAGTAATCAATGTCTCCTTATCGGTTTCATTAATTTGACTTATTGTATATTTAGCATAAAAGTCTAATTTTAAATTATCAAAATTCTCTCCATCTAAAAATTGTAATGGTAATACTCCCATTCCAACAAGATTAGAGCGATGGATTCTCTCGAAGCTCTCCGCGATTACGGCTTTTACACCAAGCAATTTTGTTCCTTTTGCGGCCCAGTCTCTTGAGGAACCACAACCGTAGTTCTTGCCTGCAAAAACGATGAGGTTCTGACCATCAGAAATATATCTTTGCGAAGCATCATAGATTGACATTTCATCGTCAGTTGGAATATGTTTTGTAAAGCCGCCTGTAATGTTAGGGACAAGTTTATTTTGTATTCTGATATTAGCAAATGTGCCTCTTTGCATTATCTGATAGTTTCCACGCCTCGATCCATATGAATTAAAGTCTAGGATATCAGTTCCTCGCGAGACCAAAAACTTGCCTGCAGGAGTTGTTTCTTTGAAAGATCCTGCAGGTGATATATGATCAGTCGTTACACTATCACCTAAAACTAATAATGGATATGCATCAGTTATTTTAGCTAGTTTTGAATTATTATCATCCAAGCTTTCGAAAAAAGGAGATGGCTGAATATAGGTTGAAGACTCCTCCCAATCAAAATATTCTGATTGCTTTGTATCAATTTCTTGCCAATTCGAATCTCCTTGAAATAAATTACTATAAGACTGCGCAAACATTTCTTTTGTTATGTTTGCCGATACTATCTCATTTATTTCATTTATAGATGGCCAGATATCTTTTAGAAATATATCTTCTTTATTACGTCCTTTACCGATTGGATCTTTTGTTATATCGAAGTCCATAGTTCCTACGAGTGCGTATGCTATTACTAACATAGGAGAAGCGAGAAAATTCATTTTGATATCAGGGTGTATCCTTCCTTCAAAGTTTCTATTACCTGATAGAATTGAACTTACGACCAAATCTTGGTTATTAATCTCATCAACGTATTTATTGTCTAAAGGACCTGAATTACCAATACAAGTAGTACAACCATAACCAATAATATTAAAACCCAGTTTATCAAAATATTTTAATAGGTTAGCTTGTTTGAGATAATTTTCTACTACTCGTGATCCAGGAGCTAGTGATGTCTTCACCCACTTTTTAACATTTAAGCCATGTTCGACAGCCTTCTTAGCTACTAGACCAGCACCTATTATAACGCTAGGGTTTGACGTGTTGGTGCAACTGGTAATTGCAGCAATCATAATGGACCCATCTTGTATTTCAGATGATGTATCCGATGTTTTTTCTGTCTTTAATTTTTTAATTTCCTCTTGAACAGCAACTTTGACATCTGTAAGGTCTACTCTATCCTCTGGACGCTTTGGTCCTGAAACGCAGGCCTTTATCGTGCTTATATCTAGATGCAAGCTTTTTGAATATCTAATTTTATCTGATGAATCTCTAAAGAGTGACACAGATTTTGAATACTTTTTTACGAGATCTACATGATCATCATCTTTTCCTGTAGTTGACAAATAATCAAGTGTCATCTCATCAACAGGGAAAAAACCACAAGTCGCCCCATATTCCGGAGCCATGTTTGCGATAGTGCATCTATCCGCAATAGACAAACGGTCAAGTGCATCTCCATGAAATTCAACAAATTTTCCAACGACATTTGCTTTTCTAAGATGCTCTACTATTGTAAGCACAAGATCAGTTGCGGTGGTAGATCCTTCTAAATCACCGGTTAGTTCAAATCCAATCACCTCGGGTAACAACATCGGTATTGGCTGACCCAGCATCGCTGCTTCGGCTTCAATGCCTCCTACACCCCAGCCAAGAACTCCAAGACCATTAACCATGGTAGTATGAGAGTCAGTTCCTACGACAGTGTCTGGATATACGATTTTCTGCTTTTCAAATATTACTCTCGAAATATACTCGATGTTTATCTGATGGATAATCCCATTATTAGGCGGTACTATTCTCAGATTCTTAAATGCACTCTGCCCCCATTTCAACAATCGATATCTCTCAATATTTCTTTTATACTCAAGTTTTGTATTTAAGTCTCTAGAGTTGTCTCTACCATAATGATCCACCATTACTGAATGATCTATAACTAGGTCTGTCTGGCATTGCGGGTTAATAAGCGAAGGGTCTCCATTTAATCTTTTAACAGCATCTCTCATTGAAGCAAGATCTACTACAGCTGGGACGCCAGTAAAATCCTGCATAATTACTCTACTTGGATAAAACGTGAGTTCGGTCTGATCTTCGACTTCACCATTCCAACTAGTGAACTTTTCAATGATATTTTCATCCAGCTGATTTGTAGGGGTATTTCTAACGTAATTTTCTAAAAGTACCCTTAGTGAATATGGTAAATGTGAAATATCTACCTTACTTATATTATAGATTGTCTTTATTTCATCTTTATGAGAAAGAGAATCTTTAAATTTCATAACTGTCCATATCTAAATTGAAGATATTCTAACACAGAAAATAGCTATATATCACTATTTCATTGGTAAATTTCTCCTAATCTCCCTAAATGTTATAATTGGAACTCCTTTAGTTTCATTTTGTTTAGTAACACCGAGAAGTAGTTTGCCAGCTTTTTGATTATCAAGTGCTTCCATTAACAATTCCTCTAACTCTGAATCATAATCTAGACTATGAAGTCTTGGCTGACTTTGATTAGCATTAGTAATCAACATTATGATTTTGTTTTTTGATTTGTGGAAGTGCAGTAATTCAAAAGTTTCGGGTAAATTATTATTTATCGGGAAACCCATATTGTTATGGAACACAAAATGTACTAATACAAATACTAAAAAAACAGATATGACACTTAGAATGGGTTTTTTTAACTGATTCGCCTTAATTAACTTATATATAAATAAAGCATAAATTATACTTAATACAAAAACTAGAATAATTATTTGAGTTGTCATTATAGGCCCTCCAATTTATATGGAGTAAGTATGACTTGTTTATTTCTAAGAGGAGTATACTTCCCTAGACCGTCTAGATTGAATCTTGCTAATGTTAGCTCTGTATCCTTCTCCAACAATGAAGCATCATTAAAGTAAACTAATTTTAATGTAGGGTTAACTTTTTCAATCGTTAGATTAACGTCAACGGGCCTATCGCTATTGTGAGAATAGAGGTAAGCGTTTACAGTATACTCTCCAGGGATAATACCTCTAAGCGTGACTACTTCTCTGTTAATTGGATATATTACTTCTCTAGAACCTATCATAACAGTATCATTGATTATTCCTTGATCATCTCTATCCAGGTGGAGCCATCCTGCCTCTTTTTTGAGATAAGACACAACCTCTCCGTTAGGATCTTTTACCCAAACATCGACATCATCAGGTAAATTATCTGGCCAATCTATTGTAATGATAAACTCTGCTTTCATGTTAATGTTTCCAAGTTTAGTTATCGGATTAATAAATAAAATTGTAATAAAAAAAAGAAAAACAAAACCAAGAAGAATATTGAATAAGAGATCTGTAAAAGGATCAGTATTTGTGTTAAAAGATTTAAATTTCATTCCTTTCTCTTAATTTTTCAGATGCAAGTGAATACAAATCTATCAATAATAACTCTAAATACTTATTTTGAAACATTAATACAATCGCAGTTATGAGACCTGTCAATGTTGTGTATAAAGCTACCATCATCCCTGTGCTCATATTCTTCATGAGGTCTTGCATTAATTTAATATCAAAATTTTCGATAAGAGTAACTGATTGAAGCATCAGTATAAAACCAATTACTGTACCAACCAATCCAAGTCTTATTAATAAATCAACAATAAAAGATAAGATCCTTAGATATCTGGAGAGTCTCAGCTCCAATAGCTCGTAAATATTCGATAAATTAGATACATTAATTTGCTCTGATAACTCATGGATGCATGTTATATAGTAATTTTGATGCTCAGTTTGTCCAATATGTTTAATATTCGACATATCTTTTGATGTTTTAAGTATGTTAATAGAACTCTGAAGTAGATTAACTTGATAACCAACAAAAATTGTACTGATGGCGAATATAAGCAAAATAACCGGGGATATAAAACTGACATCGTTCTCAAATAATTCCGAAATAAAACCGTAGTAGAATAGTAAGTACGATATACAGATTATCAGGATAAAACCATATAACCATTTAATAAAAATATTATTGGTTTGAAAATTACTTTTTTCCACTATTTAAACTAGTTTTTTTGGGTCAAGTAACTTTTGAAGCTGATTTTTAGTTAACTCAGTCATACTCTCGGCTACTTCAAGTATTGGTTTATTTGTTTTATATGCTTGTTTGACTATTTGAGCTGCTTTGTCGTATCCGACAACCTCGTTTAATTTAGTTGCTATAATTGGGTTCCTGTCTAGAGACTCTTTAATGGATACATGGTTTATTGTTAGCGTATCAAGAGTTTCGGTAATAGACATAACTGAACTAATAAGGATATTGAAGGACTCAATAATGTTATGAGCTAATATAGGCAACATGGTATTCAATTGAAAAGCACCAGATATACAGGATAAATTTATTGTTGAGTGGTTACCGGTAACCTGAGCGGCTGCCATTAAAACAGCCTCGGGTATAACTGGGTTAATTTTACCTGGCATGATGCTACTTCCCGGCTGAAGCGCCTTAAGATTAATCTCTGATAAACCTGAAATAGGTCCAGAATTCATCCATCTAAGGTCATTGGCTATTTTAGTTAGGCATGATGCGACACGCAAAAGAGAACTGGACATATCGAGTATATGATTTTGTGAACTGATCATTTCAGATTTATTACTATTAGGCATGAATTTTATTTTTTGTTTTTTAAAGATTTTGTTTAGTTCCTTACATACATTTCTAGAAAATGTTTTTGGTGCATTGATACCTGTACCTATTGCTGTCCCGCCAATGGGTAAATATTGACACTCATTTTTACTTGTTTCTAGTGAGTCATTAGCATGAACTAGCTGTTCTCTCCATGATTCTATTTCATATCCAAAAGTTAGTGGAACAGCATCCATAAGATGGGTTCTTCCTGTCTTGATTATGTCTTTATATTCCCATTCCTTCTCTATCATTTTCATAACAAGAAAATCGATCACGGCACTAAGCTCAGATGCAAGTAGAACTGATGATATATTAATAGTCGAAGGAATAACATCATTAGAACTTTGAGACATATTTACATCATCATTAGGGTGTATTTTAACCCTTGATTTCTTTGAAGCTAGAGATGAGAGCACCTCATTCATATTCATATTCGTGCTAGTGCCTGATCCTGTCTGAAAGATATCAATAGGGAATTGATCATAGTAATCCTCAATATTATTCATGATTAGTAAGGCGCTTTGAAAAATTGCATTCGCAATCTTAGGAGACATTAATTTTGCACTTTTATTCGCATAAGAGCATGAGGCTTTTAGAGCTGCAAGTGATTCAATAAAAATCGGGTCAAATCTATACCAACTAATTTTGAAATTATCCATGGCACGTTGCGTCTGTGCGCCATACAAAGCAGTTTTAGGTACTTTTACTTTTCCAAGTGAGTCGATTTCTATTCTGTAACTTTGCTTCTTCATAGTGTTGCGATTCAATATCAGTCAATTTTGTGCTATTATATCATTTTTGAGATAAAGATTAGAATGAAAAAAGATCAATTACTATCAATCTCACCTCTTGATGGAAGATACGCCAAGGATTGTACAGAAATATCTACTGTTTTCTCGGAATTTAATCTGATTAAAAGTAGATTGTACGTAGAAATATGCTGGTTTATCTACCTTTCTAAACAAAAACAAATTAAAGAATTGCCAAGCCTATCAGATAAAGATCAAAGCTTTATGATGAATATATTACAAGATTTTACTCCATCGGAGGCAATAAAGATAAAAAAGATTGAAGCTATTACTAAGCATGATGTTAAGGCAGTAGAGTACTATCTAAAAGATAAGATGAAAAAAAATAAATTCTTAAAAAAGTATCTAGAATTTATACATATTTTCTGTACATCTGAGGATATTAACAATCTATCGTATGCATTGATGATAAAAGATGGGTTAGCTATACTTGTTAAACAACTCAAACTTATTACTAATGATTTAAATAAAAAATCCCAACAATATTCTAAAGTGGCAATGTTATCACATACTCATGGTCAAGCAGCTACGCCAACAACAATGGGAAAAGAAATGAAAATTTTTTACAAAAGGCTTGATCAATTAATTAAAGATTTAGCTAATACAAGAATAATGGGTAAGCTTAATGGAGCTACGGGTAATTATTCATCACACATTGTTGCCTATCCAAATATCAATTGGCCAAAACTTACACAGAAATTTATTACTAACCTTGGTCTCAAGCAGAATAGTCACACAACTCAAATTGAATCTCATGACTATATATCAGAAATTTGTAATAAGTTGTCTCACACTAATTCAATTTTACTAGGTTTTTCACAAGATATGTGGAACTACATATCCAAAGGTTATTTTGCACAAAAAAATGTTGCAGGTGAAGTAGGATCGTCAACCATGCCACACAAAATTAATCCTATTAATTATGAAAACGCAGAAGGGAATCTAGGCATGGCGAATAGTTTGTTAACTTTTTTTTCATCAAAGTTAGTTGTAAGTAGACTTCAGAGAGATTTATCTGACTCGACTGTGCTGAGAAATATTGGTGTTGCGTTTGGTTACTCAATCATTAGCTATAAGAATATAATGATTGGTCAAAAAAAGATAATATTAAATAGAAATAAAATACGAGATGATTTAGACGAATGTTGGGAAGTGCTTGCTGAACCAATTCAAATGATAGCACGCAAATATAGCCATACAGATCCCTACGAACTTCTAAAAAAGTACACAAGAGGTAAAAAATTAGATAAAAAAACTATAGAAACAATCATTTCTGAATTAGATATTCCAATCAGAGAAAAAAATAAGCTTTTGAAACTAAAACCCTGTGATTACATCGGAATATCAGAAACCTTAAGTAAATCATAATAATGTCTAATTTGAATGAAATCCTTGCTGATGTTGAGGATTTTTTTGCTAGAAAAAATGTTGAAATTCAAACGATAGATAATCAAGTTAAAATCTATCATCATGAATATGATTATATACTTCTCGTAATAGGAGAAGATTTGGAAGCATATATAATTGATGGTGATAATGAGGAGACTAAATTGATCTTTACAAAAATTGAAGATTTCTTTATATCATATGAAAATTCATTTTTTAGGTCTCATTTGAGGGAAGAGTAACACGTCCCTGATAGATGATGTGTCCGTCAATAACATCACTAATCTATCAATTCCTATTCCTGCTCCAGCTGTAGGGGGCATACCATACTCTAGAGCTTTGATAAAATCTTCATCATACTTCATTAATTCATCCTCTTCGCCAACTTGATTTTTAAATCTCTTTGCTTGCTCATCAGGGTCATTAAGTTCTGAGAAACCGTTTGCTATCTCCCTACCAGATATAAATAGCTCAAACCTCTCGCATAAGTCAGGGTTATCATCCAATGACCTAGCCAATGGTGAAACTGATGTAGGATAATGTGTGATAAAAGTAGGCTGAATTAATTTTTTTTCAACATCTTTTTCAAAAATTTTTAATAATAATTCGTCCACTGTATTAGGTTTACCCTCATTGTGCTTATTTTCTTTACAAAAATTATCTAAAAAGGCAACATCATGAATATTATCATCATTAATTTCAGCAATGTTATCAATAATCGATTGATGAAATGTTAGCCTATTAAAAGGGAGGCTAAATTGAATGTTGTTATCTTGATATGTGTAAGATTCACCAATAGAAAGAAATTTGCAAAGAGATTCGAATAGCCGCTCAATAAAACTAATTAAGTATTCAAAGTTCTTATAAGCAGAATAAAATTCAATCATAGTGAATTCAGGATTGTGTTTGATTGATAACCCTTCATTACGAAAACTTCTATTTATCTCAAAAATATTTTCAAAACCACCAATAATACATCTTTTTAAGAACAATTCAGGTGCAATTCTCAGATATAAATCTATATCTAATGAATTATGATGAGTAACAAAAGGTTTTGCGTTAGCCCCTCCTGGTATTTGATGCATCATTGGTGTCTCTACTTCAGTATAATTATTATTAATAAAAAAGTTTCTTATGTGGTTAATGATCATGGACCTCTTTAAAAAAACTTCTTTACTCGCATTATTAGTCATTAAGTCAAGATATCTCTGACGATATTTGATCTCAACATCTGCTATACCATGGAATTTTTCAGGTAAAGGTCTAAGAGATTTTGAGAGAAGAACTATAGAACTCACATTTATAGTAAGCTCGCCTGTTTTCGTCTTAAATATCTCACCTTTCACTCCAACAATATCGCCAAGGTCCATAATCTTAAAAAGTTTATATCCACTCTCACCAACGTGTTTTTTTTGAAGATAGATTTGAATTTTCCCTGAATCATCATGAAGATTTGCAAAAGCAGAGTTTCCCATCAATCTTATTGTTAATAATCTACCAGCAATAGAAACCTCTTTTTTGTTAAGCTCTAACTCTTCTTTCGATTTAGAATCAAAACCCTCTATAATCTCTGTCGCAGAATGAATTTTATCAAAGTTATTCGGATAAACTGATTGATACTCTTTAGAATCGTTGAGTTTTTTCTTTCTTTCTGTAATTAACTTATTCTCGTCCGTCATTTTAAAAACCTTTCTTTAAGCATTCCTCTATAAAGGGGTCTAAGTCACCGTCTAAAACACCTTGAGTATTACTAGTCTCATATTTTGTTCTTAAATCTTTTATTCGAGAGTCATCAAGAATATAAGATCTTATTTGGTTTCCCCACGATATGTCTGATTTTTCTGATTCAACTTTATTTTTGATTTCATTTTTCTTCGCTTGTTCGTATAGATATAGTTTAGCATGAAGTTGTTTCATCGCATTATCTTTGTTTTTATGCTGTGATCGATCATTTTGACATTGTGTGACAATCTTAGTTGGTAAATGGGTTATTCTCACTGCTGACTCAGTTGTGTTTACATGCTGCCCCCCGGCTCCGCTAGCTCTATATACATCAATTCGTAGATCGGATGGATTAATTTCAATCTGAATGTCATCCTCTATCTTTGGATATACAAACACAGACGCAAACGATGTATGTCTTCTGCTACCTGAATCAAATGGTGATTTCCTAACTAGTCGATGTATACCTGTTTCTGTTCTCAGCCACCCATACGCATAATCGCCAGAAATCTTCAATGACGTACTTTTCAAACCTGCAACATCGCCTTCTGTAGTTTCAATAATCTCACACTTGAAATTATGCGACTCTATCCATTTTATATACATCCTCATTAACATCTCAACCCAATCTTGAGCCTCAGTACCACCTGAGCCCGATTGAATATCAAGAAATGCATCATAAGAATCTTCTTTGTTCTTAAACATCAGAGAAGTCATAAATGACCGTAAACGTCTTGTTGTCACTGACAACAATGTCTGCATTTCTTCAATTAAAGCAGTATTTTCATCTATAGTGTTATCTTCAATTATACTCCTAAGCGTATAATCAACTAGTTCAATATTTTCTGTAATGTTAGATATTTCATCTTTTAACTTGGTTTTATTTTTATGCTCTCGCTGTAGTGTAAGCATTAAGTTTTTTTTATTCCAATTACTCTCATCCTCGAGCTTTTTATTTATAGTTATAATCTCTTGCTCTATTTTATTCAGGTCAAACTAACCCCCTAATCTCAACAATTTTTTGAGATAATTGTTTATTTTCCTCTAAAAGATCACTAGGATTGATTTTCATTTATTGATAGCTCCGAATAAAATAATTCTAACCTATTTAACCATTTACGCTTATAGATTTCCATCTCATTTGAGTGTAATAGATTTTGCTCAAAATCACCGTCTCTTGTAACTTGAAAAATCATCATAGAATCAATATTTGTGTTGTATTGCCAATCATGCGCAATTACGTATGCTGCACATTGTATGAAGAAATCCTCCAACTCGTCTATTGTTTTTGTTTTGTATGAGGACTTATAATCTACGATACAAATCCCTCCATCATAAATTCCAATTAAATCTATTGTTCCCGCATATTTATCCTTATAGTAGACTGACACCTCTGAGCCATAAATTTCATCTAGTTTTGATATTAAGTTGTCAATAACAATTTGCGCTAGGGACGCTGCAAGAAACGCATTTGTTGTGTTTATAATGGTATTTGGTGTACCAGTTAAGTATTGTTGTAGGTATTTATGCATCATCTCACCTATCTCCATTGGAGCTGTGATTTTTTTTTGTAGTGCATGATAATAATTAGCTTTGGTAGCTCTAATAATTGATGTAACACTCGGAACGTTTAAGTCTTCTGAAAGACAATAATATCTCAGACTATCTACCTTATTAGTTGTGAATGTTTGATAGTTATATTTTTGTACGATTTTTGAAGACATTATTTGTTTATTAGCTCAAGTAACTCCTCTAGATCTTTTTTTAGCTGATTCATAATTTGATTATTAGCATTTGATGAGCTTTTGATAATTTCTGGATTATTTATTTTAACTTTTGCTCCCTCTATTGTATAACCTTGATTTTGCAAGAGGTCTTTAATTTCTAGAACTAAAATTAAGTCCTTCTGTTGATAATATCTCCTATTACCTCGCCTTTTTATGGGATCAAGTTGAGGGAATTCCTGTTCCCAATATCTTAAAACGTGTGTTTTTAAATCACAAATCTTAGATACCTCACCTATTGTGAAATATCTTTTATTAGGTATATTAACCTGATTGTTCATCTATTTTTCCTTCATAACCCTCAAGTTTATTTTTGAGTTTAAGTCCAGACTTAAATGTTACAACCCGTCTTTCTTTTATTAAAACTTCTTCACCTGTTTTAGGGTTTCGCCCTGGTCGAGCATTTTTTTCTCTGAGTGTAAAATTCCCAAAACCTGATATTTTTATATCATTTCCATTTTCTAAATTTTTCTTTAAAGATTCAAAAAATATTTCAATAAATTCTTTTGCTTCACGCTTATTAAGTCCAACTTCATTGTGTAACATCTCAACAAGTGTATTCTTGGTTATAGTCATCTATGATTTTATTTTAAACTTAAGTTCATTCTCGATTTTTGAGACAATATCATTCATCTCATCCGTTACGTCCTTATCGACTAAGGTCCGATCCTTAGCTTGGAAGATTAATTCCAGAGTAATGCTCTTTGAATTATTGTTCTCATTATAAAATATATCACTAATTCTAATATTAATCATGTGTTTATAAGATTTTTCTCTAATCTTTTTAATGAGAGTAGTACTGATATATGATGAATCACAGATTACAGTTAAATCTCTTTGAACCTTAGGGTAAATTGAAAATTCATTGACTTTGACTATATCGATTTGCTTGATCTTATCCAAATCTATTTCAAAATATGTGATATCGCCTTTTAAATCGTATTGATTCAGTAATTTCCTCTCAATTAAACCAATTACCCCAACTTTTCTTGCTGCTTGCTCAATAAATGACTGAGAATTACTCTGTAAATATACTTCATTCGAGGTATTACTTATTTCTGTATTTTGAAGCGCGGATAAAATGTCACCCTTAACATCATACAATGTTACTGATAGTCTATCTTTTCTGAGATTGTTGGGGTAGCTAAATCCGGTGGTTATACCTGCAATAATATTTTTTTCTAATGTCTTATTTTTCTTTGTGGTTGAGTAAGCTTTACCTACTTCAAAGAATTTTACTGATGATTTTTGTCTATTCTTATTGTAAGAGACATTTTTAAGCAAAGAGTGTATCAAACTTGACCTCATTTCAGCCTTATCTTCTGAAATAGGATTGATTAAATTTATGATATTATCAGCCTTGGAGGTTAATGTCTGACTATCTCTAGGTATGAAAGTATAATTTATTACCTCATTGTAACCACGGGATACTAGGCAATTAGCAATTTTTTCACATATAGGCATATTATATGTTTCATAGTCAATCATTCTATCAGGTAGCCTTGAGGGAAATTTATCATATCCGTAAACCCTAGCAATCTCCTCAATAAGGTCTCTCTGATTAAATATATCAAATCTATGAGTTGGGACTGTGGTTTGTAATATATCTTTTTTTGTTCTAATAGGGCTAAAGCCTAGTTTTTTAAGACTATTAATGATGAACTTTTCATCAATTTTAATGCCTAAGTTTTTACTTACAGTCTCAAAAGATAAAGATATTTTACTTTTAGTTTTCTTTGGTAGTTTAGTCATTGAGGATGCAATTATATTCATTGACTTTGTGTTTAATTCTTTTGAAAGAAGGAAGACCAGCCGTTTCAAGGCAATATCAGGTAATGATGGATCTACCCCTCGCTCAAACCTATGAGAAGAATCAGTTTGAATTCGATGATTTTTTGAGGATAGCCTCACTAAATCCGGCGTGAAATAGGCTGACTCAATAAATACCGACTTTGTGTTCTTATCAACTGCAGTAGATTGACCACCAAGAACACCCGCTATGGCAACCGGACCAGAATTATCAGTCACGACTGGTGTGTTAGTGTATAGCTCATATGTTTTTCCATCTAAACAATGTATACTCTCTCCTTTCTTTGAACCTCTAACATTTATTTGACCAGAAAGTTTGTCAATATCAAAAGCATGCATTGGCTGACCAATTTCAATCATGATGAAGTTAATTAAATCCACTATTAGATTAATTTTACTTATGCCACAAGCTTCAAGTTTACGAGATATAAATGAAGGTGTATTAATCATATTATCTAAATTGTCTAGAATTAAGCCAGAATATACTGGTGCTATCTTATGATCTATCTTTTTGATTATTTTAGAGTTTTTCTTTATCTCCAACTTAGACATTTTAATAGCATTGACTTGAAGATTATGTTTAGCCGAAAGGTCTCTAGCAATGCCATAAATAGAGAGACAATCAGATCGATTCGGAGTCACATCAATATCAATGACTGACTCTTTACCAACTTTATTACAACTTTCGACCTCTAATCCTAGAGACGTCATACTATCAAGTAAATTAAGATTTTTTGGCTGGTTCAAGTACTCTTTCAACCAACTAGCTGTGATTTTCATTCTAACCAATACCTCTAAATTGTTTCAAAAAACTCAAGTCATTTTCATATAGAGAACGGAGGTCGCGAATATCATATTTGAGCATTGCAAATCTCTCAATTCCTAGACCGAAAGCAAATCCTGAGTATTTATTTGGATTTATACTCACATTCTTGAGAACATTCTCGTGGACCATACCACAACCAAGCACTTCTAACCACTTGCCTCTGAATTTTATATCTAGTTCAGCTGATGGCTCTGTAAAAGGGAAATAAGATGGTCTGAATCTTGTTTCAATTTCTTTTTGAAAGTAGTCAGTGACAAATTTTTCTAGAATACCTTTAAGGTGACAGAAATTTATATCTCTATCGATATACAAACCCTCGAGCTGATGAAACATTGGTGAATGAGTTGGATCTGAATCACATCTATATACTTTACCAGGCGCAATGATTTTTATTGGTGCACCTGACTTCATCATTGAGTGAATTTGCACGGATGATGTATGTGTTCTAAGTAATTTTTTTGTATCAATATAAAATGTATCATGCATATCTCTGGCAGGGTGATTGGATGGAATATTTAATGCCTCAAAATTATAAAACTCGGTTTCTATCTCCTTGCCCTGCTCTACCTTAAATCCATAACCTCTCATGATGTTAGATATATGATTTATAGTTATTGAGATAGGATGTCTAGTTCCCTCGGAAATATTTCTGCCAGGCAGTGAAATGTCAATTGTACTTTCAGATACATGGAGGTTTTGAATTCTAGCTGCATTTTCTGCAATTATACTCTCTGCTTGACTTTTTAATAAATTAAGCTGCTGGCCAGTATATTTTTTATCAACAGCATCGCGTATACCTAAAAATTCTCTCGTAATTAAACCATTTTTGCCCAAAAAATCAGATTTGACTTTTAAAATTTCGTTTTCAGTTTTACAAGTTTCTAATCTTTTTTTTAAGTCTTGGATTAGTGAAGAGTATTGTGTTTCCACTGAAAAGTACTTTTATTTTGATTGGTTCACTGAATTCACGATTGCTGCAAAGCCGTCAGCATTATTCACTGCTAAATCTGCTAACATTTTCCTATTAATTATATTACTAGATTTTGCGAGTTTTCCCATTAATTGACTATAAGACATGTTATGTAAGCGTGCTGCTGCATTTATTTTAGCAATCCATAGTGCTCTGATTTGTCTCTTTCTTTGTCTACGATCACGATATGCATATTGACCAGCTTTTATTACTGCCTGTTTTGCTACTCTGAACACACGGCTTCTAGCTCCTTTGTAGCCTTTTGCCAATTTCATTATTTTTTTATGCTTTGAGTGTGCTACGACACCTCTTTTAATTCTTGCCATTCAATATTCCTCGTGTAGTTTATGGTAACATTCGTTTAACAAGAGATTTATCAGCTTTACTAACGGTCATATAATCCCTCAAATGACGTTTACGTTTAGTGCTTTTCTTAGTCAATATATGACGTCTATGTGATTGCGCTCTTTTATATTCTCCAGATGATGACTTAGAAAAACGCTTCGCCGCACCGCTATTACTTTTCATTTTTGGCATAAAAGACCTCTATTACACTTATAAAAACGATTAAATTATACAGTAATTATATGAAATATGATAATTATTTCTTTGGTGCCATGACCATTACCATTTGCCTTCCCTCGAAAGACGGCATTTGCTCGACGACAGCGCACTCATCTAAATCAGTTTGGACTCTGGTAAGGAAATCTCGCCCAATAACTTGGTGAGCTATTTCTCGCCCTCTGAAACGCATTGTGACTTTGGCTTTGTCACCTGCTTTAAGGAACTTCTTCAGACTTTTCAATTTTACCTGATAATCAGCCTCTTCAGTGTTAGGCCTAAATTTAATTTCTTTGACTTGAATTTGTCTCTGTTTTTTCTTTGCGGAATGCGCTTTCTTTGATTGTTCGAATTTAAATTTGCCATAATCCATAATTCGACATACCGGGGGTGTTTGATTAGGAACTATTTCTACGAGGTCTAAATCTTCACTCTGTGCTAGTTCTAGCGCTTTGGAAGTCTGCACTACACCTACTTGATCACCGTTTGATGCTATCAATCTAACTTCCTGAACATTAATACGTGAATTCATGCGAAGTTTTCTGTTATTTGCTATTATAATCTCCTATATAGTTAAACTTTTATCTCTTACAAGAGTTTCTAACATTTTAACAAATTTATCAACAGACATCTGGCCAATATCGTTACCAGATCTTGTTCTCACTGTAATTGTATTACTTTCTATCTCTTTTTCACCTACAATCACTAAATATGGAATTTTCTTGATTGTATTCTCTCTTATTTTTAAACTTATTTTTTCATTTCTATTATCACAGGAGATTCTAAATCCCTTTTTCCTAAGTTTCTGGGCGATACCTTCTAAATAACTATCTTGTTTAGATGTAATATTCATCAACACTATTTGAATAGGTGCCAGCCATAGCGGCATATTGCCGCCATACTCTTCTATAATTATTCCAACAAATCTCTCTATTGATCCCAAGATAGCTCTATGTATCATTACTGGAATTTTTTTAGCTCCGGATTTATCAATATAACTAGCATTTAACCTCTCGGGCATAGAGAAATCTAATTGAATAGTTCCTAATTGCCACTCTCTATCTAAAGAATCAGTCAGCGAAAAGTCTATTTTAGGACCATAAAAAGCGCCATCTCCCTCGTTAATAGACCAATCAATGTCATTTTTGTTTAACGCTTTTTTTAATGCATCCTCGGAATCATCCCAAATTTCGTCAGCTCCTACTCTTTTTTCAGGTCGTGTTGATAATTCAACCTTTATTCTCTCGAAACCAAATACACCATAGATAGCATATATATTATCAATCAAATATCCAATTTCACTCTCAATCTGATCAGTAGTACAAAAAATATGCGCATCATCTTGCGTGAAACCTCTTATCCTTAATAACCCATGCAGTGTGCCAGATGGTTCATCTCGATGAACTTTTCCAAATTCAGCATATTTTATAGGGAGATCTTTGTAGCTTTTTAAACCTTGATTAAAAACTTGAATGTGGCCAGGGCAGCTCATGGGTTTGATGGCATAGCTTTTATCTTCAGAGGAAACCTCATAAATTAGATCTGAAAATTTGTCTAAGTGACCAGATTTTTTCCACAGAGTCCTATCGAGAATCTGTGGTGTGTCAATTATTTGATAATTATTCTCTATTAAGTAATCAGTAATAAATGTTTTGACAGCATTAAAAATGAACCATCCATTATTATGCCAGAAAACCATACCTGGTGATTCCTCTTGAAAATGAAATAAGTCTAGACGTTGACCTAATTTTCTATGATCCCTCTTATCAGCCTCTTCTAATTTTTTTAAATGCTCATCAAGAGACTTGTCGCTATCCCATGCGGTCCCATAGATTCTCTGCAAACTTTGATTTTTCGAGTCTCCGCGCCAATATGAACCAGAAACCTTCATTAATTTAAAATGTTTAAGTAAATTAGTATTTACCAAATGCGGCCCTCTACACATATCTATATATTCTTCATGATGATATATAGCGATAGTCTCGCTTTCTGGTATGTCGTCAATTAGTTTTAATTTGTAGTCTTCATTCCTATCTTTAAAAACTTGGATTGCTTTATCTCTATCCACAACTTCTCTTACGATATTGTAATTTTTTTTGGAAAGTTTTTTCATAAGTTTTTCAATCTTTGGAAGTTCATTTTCTGATATAGGCTTTTCTGATAAAATATCATAGTAGAAACCATTCTTAATGACAGGTCCAATAACCATTTTTACCTCTGGATGAATTTGCTTCAAAGCATGTCCTAATAAATGGGCACAAGAGTGTCTTAGTATTTCTAGTCCCTCAATCTGATTTATAGTTATAAATGATAATTCACAATCTTCTGAAATATTATCGCTTAAGTCTCGTAAATCACCGTTGATCTTGGCGGCTACAATTTGATTATTATTGAAATATTTTTTGGAAAAATCTCTGATCGAGAGGCTTTTATCAATCTTAATTTGTCTATCATCTACACTTATATTAAACATAAATTCCTCATGTTAGGCACGATTGGACTCGAACCAACGACCTCCACCATGTCAAGGTGGCGCTCTAACCAGCTGAGCTACGCGCCTAAAAATGTAAAACTAACACGCAGCTAATCTTTTAACAAGTCAAATCCTATCCTAAAGCCTTTGTTTTTTTTTCTGTTTATTGGGCATATCAAGAAAATTATCTTGTAGTGATGTAATCTGATCTCTAATTTTTGCAGCTTCTTCAAATTCAAGTTCTCTTGCACATCTAAACATTTCCTTCTCAAGTTCTTTAACGACATTTATTACGTTCGATTGATTTACTTGTGGATATTTTTTCCTCACTTTCGGTGTAAAAGATATTTTCTCAAGTTTTTTGTTCGAAATATAATTATCATCATCAAGCGTCTCTTTAATTGCTTTTTTGATAGAGGTTGGCTTTATGTTATTTAATTTATTATATTCTGACTGAATTTCTCGACGTCGATTGGTCTCATTCATAGCTCTTTGCATTGATGGTGTTATCTCGTCTGCGTATAAAATGACTCTACCGCTAATATTTCTTGCAGCCCTACCTATGGTCTGAATAAGTGATCTGTCGGAGCGTAAAAAACCCTCCATATCTGCGTCTAAGATTGCGACAAGTTCCACCTCTGGAATATCAAGGCCCTCTCGTAAGAGATTTATACCAACTAAAACATCGAAATCGCCTTTTCGTAAATCTCGAATTATCTCAACTCTTTCTACGGTATTTATATCCGAGTGTAAATACCTAACATTTATATCAAAGCTCTCAATATGTTCAGTTAAATCCTCTGCTGATTTCTTCGTAAGAGTAGTTATAAGAACTCGATTATTATTTTCAATTGCCGCTTTTATTTCTGAGATAACATCTTCGACTTGATTACTAGAAGGCTTTACTTGTACAGTTGGATCAATCAGTCCGGTTGGTCTTATAACTTGCTCAATAATACTGCTTGATTTTTTCAGTTCGTAATCTCCTGGAGTTGCTGAAACATATATTGTTTGAAAATCGTATCCCTCAAATTCATCAAATTTTAATGGCCTGTTGTCTAATGCTGATGGTAGTCGGAAGCCGTAATTTACGAGTGTTTCTTTGCGTGATCTATCTCCTCTGTACATGCCTCCTATTTGTGGAACTCCGACATGACTTTCATCAATAATAATAAGTCCATCTTTAGGCATATAATCCAATAAACATGGCGGATGTTCACCAGGCTGAGTACCTGCAATATACCGTGAGTAATTTTCTATACCAGAACAGTATCCCATTTCAGACATCATTTCCAAATCATAATTTGTTCTTTCTCTCAACCGCTGTGCTTCTAATTGTTTCCCTAGTTTAGAGAAATGTATTAACTGCTCCTTCAATTCAAGTTTAATTTCTGCTATGGCGTTATCAATTATTGATTGAGGTGTTACATAGTGTGACTTAGGATATATCGTAAATCTTTTTATGTTCTTATTTACGGTACCTGTAAGTGGGTCAAAAATATACAAGTTCTCAATTTCATTATCAAAAAGCTCAATTCTCAAAGCATCTTTTTCTGAGTCTGCAGGAAATACATCTATAATCTCCCCTTTGGCAGAAAAAGTACCTCTCCTAAGTTCAGTATCATTTCTTTCGTACTGTAGTTCGACTAAACGATCTTGGATTGCTTTTCTGTCAATAACATCACCCTGAACAAGATGCAATATCATCTTTAAATATGTTTTTGGATCTCCCAGTCCGTAGATGGCAGAGACACTAGCCACGACAATCGCATCCTTTCTCTCCACCAAAGATTTAGTTGCAGAAAGTCTCATCTGCTCGATATGCTCATTAAGAGAAGCGTCTTTCGCAATGTATGTATCTGACACGGGTACATACGCTTCAGGTTGATAATAGTCATAGTAAGAGACAAAATACTCTACAGAATTTGACGGGAAAAAATCCCTCATTTCAGTATATAACTGAGCAGCGAGTGTTTTATTAGGTGCCATGATTAGAGTTGTTTTATTAGTTCTCTCAATTATTTTCGCCATGGTAAATGTTTTACCCGACCCTGTAACACCCAAAAGAGTTTGGTGTCTCTGTTCATCAACAACCCCACTTACTAAAGAGTCTATCGCTCTAGGTTGGTCTCCTGATGGTATATAATTAGTTTTGATTTTAAAAGACTTCATGCTCATATATTAACATGAAGTTTACTTGAAAGGACCATATATGATACGATAAAACATCAAGGAAAAAAATTGGCATTCTCAAATAGAATAAAATTAATCAAACCGTCTTCGACTATGGCGCTAACTTCAAAAGCGAATGAAATGCGCAAACAAGGAGATGATGTGCTTATTCTTACCGTTGGTGAGCCTGATTTTGACACACCACAATATATCAAAGATGCAGCGAAAAAAGCAATAGATGCAGGTGCGACAAAATATACTTCTGTAGATGGTACTCCAGAATTGAAAGGGGCTATAATAAACAAATTTAAAAATGAAAATAATTTAACTTTTAAGACTGATGAGATAATTGTTTCAGCAGGCTGTAAACAATCAATATTTAATATGCTTCAAGTGCTCATTGATAATGGAGATGAAGTCGTTATACCTAAACCTTATTGGGTGTCTTATTCAGATATGGTTGTATATGCTGGAGGCAAGCCAGTTATGCTGGAAACTAATTATGAAAATAATTTTGATATCGATATTGATCGTCTAGAGAATTGTTTATCAGAGAATACAAAGTTACTAATGATTAATAGTCCCAATAATCCAAGTGGAAAATATTTTGATAGTAAAACATTAGCTAGCATCAGTGAATTACTTATAAAGAATAAAAATATTTTTGTCTCGTCTGATGATATATACGAGCACATCCACTGGCATGAGGAGAAATTTCATAACATATTGAATGTTGCACCAGAGCTCAAAAATAGGACAATCGTTCTTAATGGCGTATCTAAAGCATATTCCATGACAGGCTGGCGCATTGGTTATGCAGCTGGCGATCGTGAGATAATCAAAAAAATGAAAACCTTGCAGTCACAGAGTACTTCATGTGCTAGCTCTATATCTCAAGCAGCTGCGTGTGCTGCGCTGTCAAGTGAATGCCAAGAGTTACCTGCAATGAAGGAGGAGTACAAAAAAAGGCATGATTTTGTGATTAGTCAGCTAAATCAGATGGATGGTGTTTTGTGTAAAGAAACCGATGGAACATTTTATGTCTTTCCCTCTTTCAAAGGATATATAAGTAATAGTGATCTATCAGATGATAATGATTTAGCTATGAAGTTGCTAAATGAAGCAAAAGTTGCTGTAGTTCCAGGTAGTGCTTTTGGAATGAGTGGCCATGTAAGATTGTCGATTGCTGTGGATATGAAATCATTAGAGCAAGCAATGACAAGAATAAGGTCCGTGTTATTATAAAATAATGAGCCAATCTTTAGCAATAGTTCTTACAACAGTAAGCAATGACAAGGAAGCTGAGTCTTTAAGTGACCTACTCGTCAAATCAAACTATGCTGCCTGTGTCAATATTTTACCGAATATCAGGAGTAAATATTTTTGGAAAGATAAACTTCAGATTACAAACGAGGTAATGTTAATGATTAAAACAAAAAAAGATTATTTTAAACAGTTAGAAAAACTCATCATAGCAAATCATTCTTATCAAGTACCTGAAATATTATGTATTAACGCCGCAGATGTCTCTGAGGAGTATGAAAGTTGGGTTAATAGTAACTTTATTGCGCCAAGAGAGTGAGATTAATTAACTAAAAGAAGGGATCGTATGCCCATTGGAGAAGAGCCTGTCTCTGTTTCGCTCTACACGATAAATCATTTTTTCTACAATTTTTTTTTATAGCTCCAATATGTCTTGGGCCGAAATTATACCATCTCATAATCTGTATCTGATCCATATCCTCTAATCTTCTCCCAAGAAAAAATCTACAGTACCACTGAAACCAGCCTAGTGGGTCTTCATTAAATATCCAACCTTTTGATATCCAATGAGACATAGGTAGTCCCGCTCTTACCTTAAAATAATTAAGATTCACATCAAATTTCTCATTATTTAATTTAGCTATCTTAAACCATGATTTGGGATATTCTTTGATGTCACCTTTAAAATAATTTCCACCAAAGACACCTGCTTCTAACATCTCTTTTGGCGTTAACTCAGGTTTAAATATTTTATATGCATCGATTTTAACTGATGTGGTATTAGTGTTACTTATTTGATTTTCCATGGTTGTTGAAACATTAAACTTAGTTACTTCTCCCCGGGACGGACTCGAACCGCCGACCTGGTGATTAACAGTCACTCGCTCTACCAACTGAGCTACCGGGGAATAATTAAAAGCATCATAAACGAATATAATTCTACCATCAATAGAGGATTAGAACTCATTTTTTATTAGTATTTTTTTAAAATCTCTCTTTATATCAGGATGATCTTTTGCAAAGCTCAAAGTCGCTTTAAAAAAACCAAGTTTACTTCCACAATCATATCTAGTGCCATCAAACTGATACGCAAGCACCCTATGATTTTTTGCTAGTGAATTGATAGCATCAGTCAATTGAATTTCATTACCATGTCCAGGTTTTGTTTTTTTCAATATTTTAAAAATACCGGGATTAAGAATAAAGCGACCTACAACACCTAGATTACTTTTCGCTTTTTGCGGTTCTGGTTTTTCTTCAATAGATGATATTTCTGCAATCTTATCTTTTTTTGTTTTACAAGAGACTATGCCATATTTGTTAACGTCTTTTCTAAGAACCCTTTCCACAGCAACAACAGAAGAATCTTTTGTATTAAAGATTTCAACCATTGAAGACAAGCATCCTTTTTTAGATTTTATTAAATCATCAGGAAACATGATTGCAAATGGTTCATTGTTGATTATTTTCTCAGCACATAAAACTGCATCTCCAACACCAGAGAGCTTTTTTTGCCGGACAAAGAAATAATTTATCCTATCTTTTAATACATTCTTTAACGGATATAGAAGTGTCTTTTTACCTTTTTTTTCTAACTCCATCTCCAGTTCTGGAGCGTTGTCAAAATAGTCTACAACACTATTCTTGCTTCTACTAATAACAAAAATTATATCCTGTATACCAGCTTGAATCGCCTCTTCTACACAGAAATGTATTAGTGGTTTATCGATTATTGGAAACATCTCTTTGGGAATTGATTTGCTAGCTGGTAAAAACCGAGTACCAAAACCTGCAACAGGGATCACAACTTTTTTTATATTTTTCATGTGCATTAAACTGACAATTGGTGCAAAATAGTATTCTAATGGCCTATGTTATCACAGAAAACTGTATAAAGTGTAAATATACTGATTGTGTAGAAGTGTGCCCAGTTGATTGTTTTCATGAGGGCCCAAACTTCCTAGTAATTAACCCAGAAGAGTGTATAGATTGTAGTTTATGTGAACCTGAATGTCCCATAGAGGCTATAGTCTCAGAAGATGATTTAGATGACAGTAATAAAGACTTTCTTGAAATTAACAGAAGATTGTCTGAAAAATGGCCAATCATTACAGAAATTAAAGAACCGCCAAGTGACGCTAAGGAGTGGGAAGGAAAACCGAATAAAAAAGAACTAATTGAGGAAGAATAAAATTATAAAGCATTACCATCGTAAATCTGAGGGATATAATCCTCAAATCGCGTGCAATGTGGAACCCAAGTAAGTTTAACAACGCCAATGGGGCCATTCCTATGTTTTTCAACTCTTATCTCAGCAATGCCCTTCTGATCTGATTCTTGATCGTAGACCTCATCTCTATATAGAAATATTATCATATCTGCGTCTTGCTCAATCGAACCGGATTCTCTTAAGTCTGATAGAAAAGGTCTTTTGTCAGTTCTTGATTCTACACTTCTATTTAATTGAGATAATGCGATAACAGGTATATCCAACTCTTTTGCCAATGCTTTTAATGCTCTTGTCACCTCGGCAATTTCATTGACTCTATTTTCGGAGTAGCGCGGTATAGACATTAGCTGCAGATAATCGACCATAATTACGTCAATTCCTGAGCTTCGTTTCATGCGCCTTGCTTTAGCTCTAAGCTCGACGGGAGAAATTGCCGCCGTATCATCAATATAAAAATCACAATCGTGCATCATTTCGATAGCGGATGTCACAGATTTAGTATCTTTAGCTGACGCTTCGTAGTCACCTGTTCTAATCTTTTGTTGTGAAACTGTGCTTAAGGAAGAAAGCATTCTGAGTGCAATAGATTCTGCTGACATTTCCAAACTGAAAAAACCTACCTTCTTTTTTTGGTTAAAAACGATATCCTGAGCGAGATTCATGGCAAATGCGGTCTTTCCCATAGAAGGTCTTCCAGCGATAACGATTAAATCAGACTTTTGAAGGCCAGAGAGAAGTTTATCTAGCTCATTATACCCTGTGAGCAGATAGTCTAGCTCATCATTATTTTTCTTAAGATAAATTTTATCAATATATGATTTAACAACAGGGCCTATTTTTTGTAAATCAAAATTTGTACTGGTCTTTCCTGCTATGTTGAAGATGTCTTGTTCTGCTTTATCTAGAACTTCTCTAACGTCTCCAAGATCAGTTTGATTGGCACTGTTAATTGTTTTTGTGCTTATATTTATCAACTCTCTTAGTATTGACTTTTCTTTAATAATATCAGCATATTGCGTAATGTGCGCATGAGTGGGAACAATTTTTGTAAGTTCAGCAAGATAATCCCTACCGCCTACACTCTCCAGCTTCCCTTTACTTTTGAGAGCTTCTTCTAAAACTAGTAAATCTACGACTTGCTCGTTTGATGCAAGCTCAAAGATTTCATTAAAAATCGTTCTGTTCTTCACATCAAAAAAATCTGTTGGTAAGAGTCTGTCTGATATTTTCTCCCAAGATGTAGACTCCATAATAAGTGAGCCGAGAAGCGCTTGTTCTGCCTCTACTGCTTTTGGAGTTGATGGAATTGATGTTGCCATCTAGATATTGTAGCTCAAAAAAATTTTTTTTGCTTATAAAGTTATTCTTTACTAGGAGTTTCTTCTGTGTTATCCGACTGCACTACATTCAATTTAATTGGTATAGTAACTTTTACCTCGGGATGTAAGCTTATTGTTGCAATATTCTTGTCAGACAGCTCTTTTATGGGACCTAAAGGCATATTTATATCCCTCTTTTGAACAACCATGCCATCATCAAGTAATTTATCAAGGACATTCTGCAAGGTAATAGATCCAAATAGTTTATCTTCTTCATGGATGTTGACATCAAACACAAGCTCATAATTTTCAAACTGCTTTTGATTTTCAAGTGCCTTGTCTTTCAGCTCTTTTTCAATTTTGATTAACTCTTGCTTCTTTTGTTCTACTATCTCGATATTCTCTCTAGTCATTGGGAGCGCGAACTTTTTTGGGAATAGAAAATTTCTTGCATAACCGGCCTTAACAGATACCTCTTGACCTATGTCCCCTAATTTTTTGATTTTCTTGAGCAGAAGAACATTCATTATCTTTTATGATTATCACAGAAAGGTAATAAAGCCACAAATCTTGCAATTTTTATAGCTTTATTGATTTGTCTTTGTTCTTTAGCAGTCGTCCCCGCAACTCTTCTTGGAGAAATCTTACCGGACTCTGATATAAATTTCTTTAGAATTCCAATATTCTTATAATCAATATCAAAAAATTTTATCGATTTTTTATTTTCTTTGTCTTTACCAGTATTCACTATGCTGTCCTCTCTTTTGATTGCATCATAATTGATGGCTCAGTAATTTTTTCTGATTGCACAGTGAATAAATGACGGATAATACTATCATTAAACTTGATTAAATTACCTAATTCATCTAAAACGTCCGAGTTAGCCTGAAAATTCAGTAGAATATATCTCGCTTTATTATTTTTAGCAATCATATATGCCATTTTTATTATACCCCAGTCCTCATGTCTATCGATGGACCCTCCTTTAGACTCAATAATTGTCTTGTATTTGTCTACTGTTGAAGTTGTTTCGGAGTCATCCTGATTCACATCAAACATCAGTAAAAGTTCATAATTTTTATTAATATTTCTCATTAAGCGGATATTACGTTAGTCAGAAGGATTTTTCAAGTGCTGCCTCAGTTGATATAAAGCTACTCCCGTCGCAACTGATAAATTCAGACAATCTACACTTCCATAAATGGGTATCCTAACCATAAAATCACAATGATTCATCACCGACTTTCTTATACCCTCACCCTCAGAGCCAACAACAAGAGCAAAACCATTAGATAACGTGCGCTGTGAATAAATATTTTCTATTCCAGAGTCGGATGTCCCAATTATGGGTATATTTGATTTTTTTATAGTTTTCATCAGTTGTATGATGTTATTGCTCTCATGTATTATTATATTACTGCATCCTCCGGAAGCTACTTTCTGGACAGTGGGCGTTAATCCTACAGAATTTGTTTTTCGTTTTACTATTAATGAGACTCCAGCAGCATTAGCAGTTCTAATGCATGCACCTAAATTATGAGGATCTTGGATATTATCGATTATTAAAATAATAGGTTTTTGTGAAATTTGGACAAACTTCTCAACATCAAAAGCTCCCTGAATGGATGGAT
>MDSZ01022790.1_pt1 | contig 30564 bp, 25 predicted proteins | sample 811201 | NCBI WGS metagenome assembly MDSZ01 (sample SAMN05326647, study PRJNA326480) | marine metagenome | isolation source: seawater | place: Indian Ocean: North | collected 2010 | reverse complement strand
TCAAAAAGGTGTAATTGGTGTTACTGGCCCATCTGGCGCTACTGGTGATAATGGTCAAAAAGGTCAAAAAGGTGTAATCGGTGTTACTGGTTCCTCTGGCGCTAAGGGTGATAACGGTCAAAAAGGTCAAAAAGGTGTAATTGGTGTTACTGGCCCATCTGGAACTAAGGGTGATAACGGTCAAAAAGGTCAAAAGGGTGTAATTGGTGTTACTGGATTTACAGGACCTACTGGCTCTATAGGACCCAAAGGTGATAATGGACAAAAAGGACAAAAGGGTGCTAATTTTGACGCTTCTAGCGATTTATCATTAACTGGATTTATAAAACAATTTTAATTAAAAACATTTATTGAATAATGCGATTGAAAATAAATCGTATTATTTAAAATAAAATATGTTCATAACATATATATGTCTATTGCTACTTTAAAAAGAAAAACACAAACAAAATACAATAATATGAGTGTAAATACAGGTACGGGATTTTCATTAAATGGCACTACTCGTAATCAAGGATATATTGGACAAACTTCCTTGTCTCGTACTTTAGTAAGAACCCTACGTAATGGTACGGCTGTAAGAGGACATGGAGGTTGCTGTACAGACGCCAGTAAAGCACCTATTTTACAAGCAGAATTTACAAATTTAGAGGATAATAGTGTGGTAAAAAAGTCATCATTAAATACAATGGGTATGTTAAAAAGAAGATATAATAATAAAAACTATAATTTTGTAAAGCCAGATAGTAATAATAATGTAAATAGTTCTCAATATCATACTGATAAGATAAAGAAAGATTGTATACGCTGTACCGAAAGTACAATTAATACAAATACAACTATACCTTGTTGTAAAGAATGCAACCCAAATGAAAACAATATTACAAAACCAGTTGAAACGTATATGCATATTTCAGGAAGCCAATATGTTGAAGAGTTGAATAACAAATGTGTGGAGAATGATATTGTTTTTGTACCAACGGCTAACAAAAGATCACCTTTTGCAGGTTTTAATTAAAAAAATTGATAATATAATAAATAATTCGTTCATTATATTATAACTATGAATCAAGAAAATGAATTAGATCAACAAAAGTATATACAAACGTTTACTACAAAGGAAAAACGAGGCTATGAAATAGCAAAAAATTTACTAGGAATGTCTTTTGATTTAGAAAAAAGTATTGGATATAAAGAATGGAAACAAAAACAAAATAATGATAATAATAATAAATAAATGCGTGTTACTAATTATAATGAGTTTATTAAAAATAATTCTTCAATTACTTGTATTTGTATTTAATAAACTAAGTCCTGAAGAAAAAAGAATTTTTTATGAAATTAATAACAAATATCAAATTGAAATGAATGTAACTAGAATCGCACTACTAGAACAATAACTACATTTCTAAGAGACCTTTATTTTTGAAATCTTTATAACTCAACACTTCTTTCTGAAGATTTGTTTCTTGCTCTAAGTTTTCAAGTAATGATGATGTAAATTGTACGCTTCTTGTTTTTTTTAGTGGCTTATGTAAGGGGAAAAATAATCTTGTTTTACCTAAGGAAATAAATTTATTCGTAATAATATTTTTTATTTTTTCTTCTGATTTCACTTTCGCTTGTTCATCGCTATTCTTTGCTTTTAATTTATCGTTATTGTAATTTTTTAACTTTGCAAAAGGTGAATTTTCATCAGAATCTTCTTTTTGAATTTTTTTGCTTTCTTTCTTTTTCTTTTTTTCAATATGATGTATTTTAATTAGTGGTGATTCTTTTTCATTGGAAACAATATTTTGATCAATAAAAAAATCCATGCAATGATATGTTAAACAATATTTCATGGCTACTGCATTTAATAACTTATATGGTAAACTATTTGTATCGGAATAATAAGAGAATGCCATTTTAAACGCATCATAGTACATGATGATATTTCCTCGTGGTGTTTGCTCAAACAATATTCTTTTTTTCCAATTATTTTCCAATTTATTATCTTCACCAATGATTGCATCTTTGTATATTGTTTCATTGTAAAACTCTTTTTCTACATTTTCATTTAGTGCCCCTTTTTTTAACTTTTCTAAAAATAGTTTTTTTTTATTTTCAATATAATCGTCGCTCTTTGTTAAAATGTTTTCTCTTCTTATTGATTTCTTATTTAAAACATTCAAAAGATTGTATAGCCTGTCTTTATAAAAGTAGATAAAAGGTATAGCAAATAAAAAACTTGACATGTGCAATGGTTTTTGTAACCACTTGTTATTAGAAAAAAAATTCATTATATAAAATCAAATCTTGTTTTTATGCCCTTTTTTGTTCTTTTACTTGTGTAAGTCTTAATTTTACTAACTCGGGCATTTCTTCTTCTAATACTGGAACTTTAATTCGTTGATAATTTTTATATTTATTATCAGGATGCATACAAACCAAATATAAATCGGTAATTTTTTTTCCATATTTACTTTCCAAAATATATTTATACACATTTAATTGCAAAGCATAATGCCAAAAATTCGTATCTGGCAAATGATCAATACATGGTGTCTTTGCAAACTTATTAAATTCAGGTTCATGTTTTATTTCTTCACATCTTTTCCAATCATATATTTGCAATGTTCCATCTTCATTTTCAAAAATCATATCAATAGAACCAGATAATTTCATTTCTTCATGATAAATCATCCATTCTGTTCTATATGCTTTTAAATGAGGGTTATCTCTTACAAAATTTTTAAAGAAACCAAATTCAACTGAATCATTATCTACTGGCTCATTGTTATAATAATACTCGATATCATTATGCATTTTCGTTCCAGCACCCGATGAAGAGTCGCGCTTATCATCCCACATTTTTTTTATTTGCTGTTTTGTTTTTCCATAATACTTATAATTTGGGTCCTGCATTTTTTTACTTTTTAACATTTTATCAATTATTGCATCTGCATCAAAATGTTCAAAATGACTATGATTCCATGTTGTTACAGAAGTATACCCTCCACGGTCTCCGCAAACTGTATAAATATGAGGGCCTTCTTCAAAACTGATATGCTCATCGCGTGGATGGGGATTTTTTTTTGATAAATATGTTGGTACAACGTGTTCCATTGTGTTTTTATTTTACAAAAAAATATAAAATCTTCTTCAATTTTACTAATCAACGTTTGAAATTTTTGTTGTTTTTTTAACATGATTACAAAATAACGTCCTTATTTTTCCATATAGCACATCTTTTTTTTCTGTTCCACCTAAAACCTTTTTGTAATTTTCTATGTACAGTTCTTTATATTTCTCAGTGCTTTCAATTAGTTCTTTATTTTTTTTATACCATACTTGTGTAAAAACAACTATAAACTGATCACAGAGGTGACTAAAATATTTATCTAAAATAGTATTACTCACTTGCTGCCAACTATTGTTTCCATCAAATATATCATAAATATAAACATTGTTTATCTTATTTTTTTGATAACAACATACAGGTAATAATACATTTCTACATGTAGAAAAATACTGCTTAAGCATTTTTTCAATTCCATCATATAAGTTTTTTTGAAAAACTACCTCTAGAAAATCTCCAATATTTGGATATATTTCTTCAATAAACCATTTTTCAAAAGTAATGCACGGTTTTTGTGTTTGTAGCCATTCCTTAAAATTTATTTTCTTTGTTGTCGTATCCTTAGTTTCCATTTTAGCAACTCTTTTTTTTAAATTCTCATTTTCCATGCTTAATTCCTTTATTAATTGAAACATTTCAAAAGCATTTGGAATTTTCTCACTTTCTAACTCAATATTATTCTGTTGTTCCTTTTCAGAACTTTTTAAAAATTTACATATGCTAACATGTCTATTGAAATTATATTTTTGTTTATATGTTTTAAAACAATACAAACATTGTAGTTCACTCATTTACTGTGTATAGACACGAATATTTGTATCAATTTTATATTTAGTAAAAAGATAAACGCCAATAATATTATATATACAAATTGTATATGTAGAAAAATAATTCTTTTTACTTACTAATATTTTTGTTATTATTATTCGGGTTTTTAGTTTTGCACGGCTGTTTTGTCATGTATGCTCAAGAAGGATTTGAAGATGGAAAAAAACCAAATAAATCTGTTAAAAAAGATACAGAAGAAAATAATTTAGATAAAAAAGAAGAAAAAGTAATGCCCAAACAACAATCTGGCGAAAACAACAAAAAAACAAAAAACATGGTTAAAAAAATAAAGGTAAAAACTTTTCCTTTTTAAATGAACTACACGATTGTTTTATATATATAATTTATAGAACTATATATATAATGAGCAATTTTAATAACCCCCATGAAATGTTTATGAAGCCAAAAACTGAACAATTTGGAACCCATATGGTAATGACAAATGTTCAGCAAACAAATAAAACCAAATATATAAGTATTGATAGCAAATATAAAGACGACTATCAAGATAATAATACAGCCAATACTCATGCTGATTTATTATCAAATCAAATAAGTACTTCCAATTTTAATATTACATTACCTGAAAGAATTAGCAATGTAAAATCTATCACTATGACACATGCAGAAATACCTTTAACCTATTATAATATTTCAAGTAACCTAGGTAATAATTACTTTAAGGTAATTGATGCAACTAGTACGGAAACAATGATTACTGTGGAAGATGGGTTTTATAATGAAACAGAATTGCAAAATAAAATTAATGCAACGCTAACAGGAGAGGGTATTGATCTAACACTAACAATCAATTCTATTTCTCAAACAAGCATTGTATCTGGAAGCGCAACATTTTCAATTCATTTTGATGTAAATAGTCAAGGAATTCATGATAAATATCGTATCAAATCAAAACTTGGATGGTTACTTGGTTTTCGTTTACTTAACTATGAAGTTACAACTACGCCAGTTTCTAGTGAAGAATTCTCTAATCTTAATGGATCTAAGTATTTATATTTAGCCATAGATGAATTTAGTAAAGGAAACCAAAACTCTTTTATGAGTCCTTTACATAGTTCCTTAATTAACAAAAATATTTTAAGTCGTATTGCATTAGATAATAATAATTACGGTTATGGTAGTATCTTGCCCGCAAATATTAATAATGGCTATTTAATCAGTGATACGCGCAGTTACAATGGAAATGTCGATATACAGAAATTAAATATACAACTTTTGAACGAAGATGGATTGCCGGTTATTTTAAATGGTCTTGATTTTTCGTTTTGCTTAAAAGTCGAGTATTTATAAATACATTTAATTAATTACATTATTGATATAAAATTGATAATGTAATCTATTTATACTGTAAATCAACCAATGGATAACAATGATATTAAAGTAGTAAATTTTGATCAATTTGCATATACAGAAGATGTACCTAATAAAAAAAAATATTCTTCAAGATTAGATACAAGTATTCTATCCAAAGAACAAAATTTTGCTTACGAAAAATATAAAGAAGGAGAAAATATATTTTTAACAGGTCCAGGTGGTACAGGAAAAACAAAATTAATTCAATACTTTGTTGATTATTCAAGATATTATGAAGAAAGATATCAGGTATGTGCTATGACTGGCTGTGCATCTCTTCTTCTTCAATGCAATGCTCGTACTTTACATTCTTGGAGTGGAATTAAATTAGCAAAAGGGACAAAAGAAAAAGTAATTGAATATGTCACAAGTAATAAAAGTGCTATGAAAAATTGGAAACGAACAAAAGTACTTATTCTAGATGAAGTAAGTATGTTATCTAGAAAAATTTTTGAAATTATTGAAGAAATAGCGCGTCATGCAAAAAAAAATGAAAAACCATTTGGTGGAATGCAAGTTATATTTAGTGGTGACTTTTGTCAGTTACCGCCTGTTGGTAATTATGGCGAAACTGATACATTTCAATTCTGTTTTCAATCTCCTATTTGGAATAGTGTATTTCCGTTAAAAAATTGTATTCTGCTTAAAAAAATATTTCGTCAAAGTGATGTAGCATATGCAAAAATATTACAAAATATACGTCAAGGAATATTAAAAAAACAAGATTATCAAATGTTAAAGAAACGTTTGCATTTAGAATTTGACCCGGTACGTCATTTTGGATGTGTACCCACTAAACTATTTCCTTTACGAGCAAAGGCTGATCAAATAAATAATGTGATGTATGAAAAACTAGATGGTAGTAATTTTACTTTTGAAATAATAAAAAAACAGACAATATGACTTTGGAAAATGGAAAAACTATACCAAGAGAACTATATGAAAAATGTAAACGACTTTCTCAAAAAGATATTGATTTAGAATTTGCCTCGTTAATAAATAATATACCTTGTCAATCCATATTACACTTAAAAATAGGCGCGATTGTTATGTGTACTATAAATTTAGATATGGATAATGGAATTTGCAACGGTTCTCAGGGAGTCATAACACAAATAATAGAATCTAGTCATCAAACTATTCCGTATGTTAGATTTTCCAATGGTATAGAAAAACCAATATTACCTCATTTTTGGCAATCCGAAGATTATCCTACAATTTCTGTTGGACAGTATCCATTAATTTTAGCATGGGCTTTAACTATTCATAAAATACAAGGGGCTACTTTAGATTTAGCAGAAATAGATGTGGGGAATAGCATATTTGAATACGGTCAAACTTATGTAGCATTATCTAGGGTAAAATCACTAGACGGCTTATATTTATCAGCATTTGAACCAGAAAAAATTCAAACCAATCCTAAAGTTATCGAATTTTACAAAACTATATGTTCTTTAGAAGAAATCAAAGATGCAAATTAAATATATAAATAGTATAAACATTAATATATTAATGGTTGCAGCTAGTTTATTGCCCGTATGTATTCGTAATCGTGAGTTATATTTTTTATTTGGAAAGGAAAATAGTTTAGAAGATAGTGCAAAGGGCTGGTCCGACTTTGGTGGACGTGTTGAAAATAATGAAACTATCTATCAGGGTGCCCTTAGAGAAGGCGCTGAAGAGATGAGCGGATTTTTAGGAAATGAACAAGATCTTAAAAAAAGAATTCGCAACAGTGGAGGATATCACAAAATATCCCATAATAAATACCATGTTCATTTATTTTATTTACCATATGAACCCCATCTAATCGAATATTACAATTATAATCATACATTTTTATGGGAACGTATGAATCATAACGTTTTAAATAAAACTAAACTTTTTGAAAAAATACAATTAAAATGGTATTCTTTAACCGAAATGAAAAATCAACGATCAGAATTTCGCTCTTTTTATCAAGAAATAGTTGATAAATTTATTGAAAATGAAAAAGAAATCAAAAAGTTTTTGCAGGAAAGTAAGAGATAAATTAATTTAAAGAATATTTGAAATTCATATAAAATTTAGTAAATAACGTTGTTTGTTATTTAGTAAAGAAATGAGGTTATAATTTAAGTAAAAAAATACGCAGTAATTGTATAATAGAGTAAATATGTCTAATAATTCTTGGAAACAATTTGGTGGTATTTCCAAAATGGAAGGATTTAATGTTATAAATGCAAATACCGTTGTTGCAGAACAGTTTGTATCAAGATCTACACGACCAATTTATCAGTATCTTAATGGAACATTCGAAGTATCTGGTGATTTGTCTGCTGCAAATAATATTATGACGAAAAGCAATTTTTATTGTGATATAGACACTACAGTAAACAACAACATATATGCAAATCAAAAGATATTTTTTGGTGCTGGTACATTTGAACCAATTACACCAGATTTACCTAATGATACTACACATGCATATTTGTATGGTGATGTAAGTTATATCGGTGTTAATGTTCAAAAACCTAGGTCTATTTTTCATATCTCATCGGGTGTACCTGAAGAAACAAATGTACTTACCGTAGAAAGTAGTAACAATTATATAAGAAATATAATAGGTCAAAATAAAGAGCACAGAGGTGTTGTTTTGGACGCAGATAATAGTAGTGCAAATATATTTTTTCATTTAGATTCAAGTACCAATCAATTTAATGTAAGTGACGCAAATATTACTTATTCTATTGGTGGTTATTTATCAAGCAATTCTATAAACAATACAATAAAGGCTTCCGAAAATGTAAATATTGACAGTTCTGGTAGTTTTTTATTAGATACATCCGGAACTAGCATGTTTATTGATCGTAATACTGGAAATATAACAACTGACCTTTGCGGAAATTATGAAATAACAGCAGAAGGCGATTATATTATAGATAGTAATGAAGTAAAGATAGTTTCAAAAAAAGCACTTACGCTTAATAGTACTGTTGATATTTCACTTCCTAGTCGTGGTGTATCTGGTGAGTTATATAACGAGCCATTAACAGTTTATGACGCTTCAAATGTAACCTTTTTACCTAATGCTTATGATATTTCTAACGTACTTACTGGCGCTGCTATTGTAGGTGTGGCAAAAGACTCTAGTTCAAATACATTTTTACGTTTAGTTCCGGCAACACGTTTACTCGGTAGTGCATATGGTGGAGGTGCATTTCCAAATGACACTAGTCGTTCTATGAATATGATAGGCCTAAACGATGCTTGTGGAAATTTAATTAATAGTCAAATGATTATTAGTACCAATAGAAAAGACAAATATCTTTCTTCAATTGGTTTCAATACCTTTGAACCAAAATCGGATCAATATACGGTTGACATTAATGGTCCTGTTCGTATTTCAAATGGTGAAATTCAAACACTGGAAGAGATTAATTTTGAAATAAAATCTATTTTCTATTCTAAAACACACCCTAATTACGGTATAGGTGTAGGTACACCAAGTACCTTAATTGATGACAGTACGAATCCAAAATATGATCAATATGTTGTTTTTACCAACGATAGTGGTTTAAATTGGCATCGTTCTAATAAGGTATATGGTGATACAGATTTAAATATTGCAAATGTCTCATTTAATGGTGCTTATATGTACGATACAAATTATGGTTTTATTGTTGGTGAAAAATCATATATTTATTATACAAATGATGGAGGTGTGAATTGGAACCAATCTTTATTAACAGGCAATAATTATTATAAAAATCAAGCATTGATAATTGGTAACACTTACAATAATGTTTTACGTTTTTTTATTCCATATAAATATACTCAAGTGTTTAATGATGCCATAACAAAGCAAGTCCGCTATTTTGATATTCCTATCTCAGAATTATCATCAACTTTGCATGGTTCTGATAACATTTATCCTGTACCAAACAATGAATTTACCTTGGATATTAATGTAACATGTTCTACTTATACTACTAATAAAGTACTACTTGCTGGTAATGGCATTGCTATCATTTTAACAAATGATGCAAATACCAATCAACCAGGTTCTCCTATTTACAAAGAAATCAGTTATATTTATCATGATATTTTTGCTCTTCATGATAATATGATTATAGCAGTCGGTAATAATGTTATTTCATATTCGGAAGACGAGGGCGATACTTGGAATACAATAAATATTTCAACAGAAACATCTTTGATAAACAATAAACATAATATAACTAATATTGTTTTAAAAAATGTTCATGCTATTGGTAACCGAATTGTGGCTGTTGGAGATAATGGGATATTCGCTTACTCTAATAATGGACCTGCAAAAGATAACTGGAAAATAGTTCCTGATTCAATGTTGAATTCATCTGGTATATCAGAAAGAATCAATGGTAAAAATAACTCTTTATTTAATGTTCATATGAACGATATTGAATCTATTCTTATTTCCAAAATTTATGAAAAACAATATAATGATGAAGTTGACAATAGTAATGATAGACCAGGAGTAACTAAAATTCTTCATGTTTTTATTCCTCCTTTGTTTAATCGTTTGCAAAATAAAATTCTAGACATATGTGGCAATATTAATATTGTTGGTGACATGGATATTTTAGATGGTGATCTTAGTGTAACAAAAAGACTATTTGCAAACTATATTGATAGTAATGATGATGGTACAATGCCTAACAATAAAAATTTATCAATTGGTGAAAATACTCAGATTATTAATATAGGATCTGTTATACCAGAAAATAGAAAAACTGACGACTATTATACAAGTGATGATGCTAGTTATAATTTTATTAATATTGGTGCTGTTCAGCCAGATACAGGTATAAAACCTTATTTTGTTCAAATTGGTAATTATCTAGGTACTAAAAATTCCGATATTAGTCAAAATAAAATCGTCATTGGAGGTGCAACAGATGATTTGGTATTTGGCGGAGGAGGATTTACAATTAAGTCAGAGGCTGAGTTGTTAGTTACTAATAAAAAAGTTGTGGTTAATAATGATAGTTTAAACCCAAATGACTCCAATGAATCAGGATTATATATATACGAAAGATATTCCGACCAACCAGGCGATGTAAATCCTAATGCTGGTTATGTTCGCGTTTCAGATGATCGTAGAGGATTTAATTTAAAATCAACAATCCCTAATTCACATATTGTGACACTTGAGACAGAAGATCTATCTTTAAATTTTGCAAATCCTTATAATACCGAATATGGAATAAACGATATTCAAAATGGTTTACTTGTTCTTACAAAATCTCAACCTGAAACAGGGGGCGATTACTCAATCACTGTTAAACCTGTAGATTTAAGTAATGTTTTTATTCGCGATTCTCAAACATCTACAGAAGAAATGCAATATATTTTAACCAAAGTATCTTTTCAAGATGATTTATCATTAAATAGTCGTTTTTATGTACAAGACAAATCTATATTTGAAAACGATGTATCTATGAATAGCAGACTCTTTGTCAATCAAGACGTATCTTTTAACAAAAGGTTATTTGTAGAAGAAACAACTATTTTGAACGAAGACGTATCATTAAATATGCGATTATTTGTTCAAAAAGATGTATCTTTTAATAGTCGTTTTTATGTAAAAGAAAATTCCATTTTTGATGGTGATGTATCTATTAATCAAAATTTATTTATCGGAAAGGACCTTACTATTGATGGAAATCTTTTTGTAGAGCAATATAAAAATGAGACCATTATAAATACTACGACTACTAATTATTCGCTTATTGTAGCAGAAGATTTATCATTAAATGGCCGTATATTCGTAAGAGATGAATCTTATTTTGAAAAAGACGTTTCTTTCAATAGCAACTTATATGTTGCAGATAAAGTAGGTGTTAATATTCATGACCCAACTGTGTCTCTAGATATTAGCACAAATGATGCATTAAAGTTACCAACTGGTATTGATGTTCAACGACCCAGTTTAACTAATGACTATTATGAAGGTTTTATCCGATTTAATAATAATTTTTTTTATGACCTCAGTGGTGATTATACTTATGAAGGCTCTTTTGGACCGGATACATGGAAACCATTAGGGCAACATTGGAAAGGTGTTATTGATACTGATGGTGATACATATATTACTGCAGAAGATAGTTACGGTATTGATGGAGATGATTTGAAATTTTATACAGCAAACAAATTACAAATGACTATCAACCAAGATGGTAATTTCGCCTTTAACTCCTCACCTATTAGTGATATTTCTTTTAATATTCATGGTTTTACCAATGTAGATGGAAGTCTAAATCTTACCGGATTTTTAACTCAAGATAATGTGGCCGTATTAAATGGTTCTGGTTCAAGTATTTCTGTCAATGCTCGTATTTTAGGTAATCATAGTGGAGATGATGGAATGTATATTGGTTATAATCAAACATCTGATATTGCTGACCTACGTTTCTATACCAATGATAATTTACCAAAGATGGTAATTAGAACCAATGGAGATATATCAATCAATACCAATGTCACTATTGAAGGTGACGTTTCTATGAATCAAGATTTATATGTTACAAAATTACAAGCCAAGGTTGGAAATACAATTAATCTTGGAAATCATTTCATATCTTACAAAAGATTAACTGATGTTCCTACTGAAGCCGCTAATATTGAATCTATACCAGTTGGTGGTATTATTATGTGGACGAATCCTGAAAACATTCCTGTAGGCTTTTATATTTGCGATGGTGGTTTATATACACCAGGTGTTAATCCAGCAACTGGGTATGATGATGAAAACGCTGGTCCAAAAAAGACATTTGAAAATCTTGCTGGAGTGCAACAACCAATTCCAGATCTACGTTCAAAATTTGTTATTGGTTATGATGTGAATGATCCTAGTTTTAGTACAGTTACCGGTACTGGTGGTTCTAGTTCTATTACTATTGATAATTTACCGTCACATACTCACGAATCTATTCATAATTTAAAAGACGAAAATGGTAATATTACAGATCTAACTTTAGGTGATGGTAACAAAGCATTTTCTGGTGCTGGTGGATATAACATGGGTTATGGGGGTAATGCTTATTTAACTGGTAATACAGGTAAAAATCAACCATACTATCAGCCTTATTACATAGTCATGTTTTTAATCCGTTTTACTACGCCTTTAACAAGTGATGTAGCCCTATATGGACGTAATGTATATCATGTTCCGTTTAGATTAGGTGTTGGTACTACTTATCCTAGAGGAGAATTAGAAGTTGCAAAATATGTTGATCGTTATGCTGCGGATAAATTGTCCAATTGGCATACAGATGGAAGCAATGCTCAAATTTTAATTAGTGGTGCTACAGAAGATACGGCTAAAAATAGATTTGCTTTAGGTTTTGATAATAACCCTGATAATGGCAATGATTATGCATTTTTGCAAGCAGCCCATCATAATGATGATGTCAGTAGTAATATTATTAGAACATCCAGAAATATAAGTTTGCAGCCTTATGATGGAAATGTTGGTGTAGGTGTTACTAATCCAGATAAAAAATTAGAAGTTGAGGGAGATATTTCTGCAGGTATAGTTTATGTTAGTCAACTTGCTTCTCACAGATCAGATGGTGTGATTGATCTAGGTAACTATACAATCAATTACAATAATTTATATAATGTTCCTACTGAGGCTGCAAACGTTGAATCAGTTCCAGTAGGTGGTATTGTTATGTGGTCAGATACTTCCAGTATTCCACAAGGATTTTATGTATGTGACGGTGGTGCTCAAGTATGGCCAGGAATTAATCCGCCACCAAACTCTAAAAATGAAGACGGTACTGATAGAACAACCCCTTACACTACTTTTACAAATCGTAATCAAGTAGAAACCCCTATACCCGATTTGCGTTCGCGTTTTGTTATTGGATACGATAATAGGGATGCTTCTTATGCTTCTATTTCCAATACTGGTGGATCTACTAGTTTGTCTTCAGATAATATACCACCACATAGTCACTATTCTGCACAAAATCATACAGTTGATGGTACAGATTATTATCTAGGACAATATAATAGCGTAACAACTCATGCATCAGGAGGAAATTATATTGGTGTAGGAGTACCAGGTACTTCCATTGACAATGCTTATACTACAAGTACAGTAGGTGAGGGTCTTAATTACAGCCCTCCGTATATCACCATGTTATTTATTATTCGTGTTAAAGTACCATTAACAAGTGATACACAATTGTACGGAAAAAATGTATATTTTGTACCACATCGTCTTGGTGTTGGTGTACAAGAGCCATTAGGTGTTATGCATATTGCAAAAGATGTGAACGTAAACGATACAAATACTACTACAGACTGGCATACTGATGCTAGCAATTCACAATTAATTTTAACAGGTAAGACTCAAAGCACTCTTAATCAACGTTTGGCATTAGGTGTAGACACAACTGGAGATTATACATTTTTACAAGGTGCTGACCATACAAACGGTTCACTTAATATTGTTCCCAAGGAAATTAGTTTGCAACCTAAAGGAGGTAACGTTGGCGTTGGTGTTACTTATCCAGAAAAAACATTAGAAGTAAATGGTGAAATATCTGGCAATACGCTTTATATAAATAATTTGCGCAAATCCGATACTAGTGAAAATACTACCATTCAACTAGGAAGCAGTAAAATAAGTTATAATAATATTACAGATATTCCAAGTACTGAGCAAAATATTGAATCTGTACCGGTTGGTGGTATTATCATGTGGGGAGATCCAAATTTCATACCTACTGGCTTTTATATTTGTGACGGAGGTCAATTTACTCTAGGTGTTAATCCTACTAGCGGTTCTACACCCGTTACTTCATTTACGGGCGCGGGTGGAAATACAATTCAAATTCCTGATTTGCGTTCTAAATTTGTAATTGGTCTTGACCCAAATAGTGAAATTAATGATGCAATTGGCGATACTGGCGGTTCATTTGAAATCTCTGCTGAAAATTTACCTTCTCATAGACACGGGATCCAAGTTACTAGTGATTCGGCAGGATCTCATTCCCATGAAATTAATATAAATACTGATACTAGTGGTAAACATGAACATACTGTCATTATAAGTGGATATGGTATGGACGATACTAATGGTCCACCAAATTATAATTCAGGTGGTGATAATCACGCTAATCAAATTAAAGAGTATGTATATCAAACAGGATATAAGGACCAATATAATCAATTTCACACTGAGGAAGGAGATCACAGTCATAATGTAAACGGTGATACTCACGCAAATGGATCTCACACTCATAATATTCAATCTAATTCGGACTATACTGGTGACGGAGATGATTATTATCAACCTTACTATACGCTTATGTTCTTAATTCGTTATACAGTTCCTCTTACAAGCGATACTCAATTACATGGTCAAAACGTGTATTATGTACCCAATAGTTTAGGTATTGGCACTACCACCCCATCGCAAATACTAGAAGTTTTTGGTCCTGATGAAGAATATCCTTCTATGCGTCTTGCAAACGACAGTGCTCAATTTGATATAATGATGACTGGATCCTCATTTACTGATGCTTTATTTTCTAATCGCGCCAATGGAAATATATTGTTTGAAACTACTGGCAATGTAGGTATTGGCAATACGAATCCTCAAGGTAAATTACATATTTCTTCTGGAACAAGTGGAGATTGTAACTTAATATTAGAGGCAGATACAGATAATAATAATGAACTTGATAACCCTAGAATCATTTTTAGACAAGATGGTGGTCTTGATATGGGTATTATTGGCCAGCGTGGGAATCATTTAGAACTACTAACAGGCAATGGTGATATTGTTTTCTACACTGGAACAACAGGAGATATTGACCTTGATGATGATGATGCTATTACTGGCACAACTGAAAGAATGCGCATATTAGAAGAGGGGTATGTAGGTATTGGAACAACAAGTCCAACATATAAGTTACATGTTAATGGCAGTTTATATGCCACAAGCACATTCTTTGGTCCTAATGATGGTTATTGGACAAAAATGTATTTTGGAAGTGGTCATGGAAGTCAAACACGATTATATCTTCGTGCATCTGATGATAATGACGAAGTTACAATTTTTGCAGCCAATAGTTCTTTTTCAGATGATAGATTAAAAACCGATGAGGAATTTATAACAGGTGCAACTGATACATTAATGAAATTATCCGTGCAAAAATATAAAAAATATCAAAACTTTGATTTAAGTGGAAATTTTAAAGAAGAAACAGGATTAATAGCACAAGATATTTGGTATAATGCACCAGAACTACGTCATATTATAGATTTGGGGTTAGATGTTTCTGGAAATAAAGTTCAACCATTACCTTTACCTGAAGGTGTAAATACTACACATGATATTCAAAATGACCCTGATTATAATGCACTAGGTTGGGGTAATGACCAAGCAGGTGTATTATATGCTCAATTAATACCATATCTTATTAAATCTAATCAAGAACAAGAAACTAAGATTGCTACTTTGGAATCCAAAAACGCTTTATTAGAACAACGCATAGCGGCATTAGAAAACAATTAAAATCATAATATAAATTTTATATTTTCAATATTCTTAATGATAACACTATTATGTTCGGTAAAATATAAAAACATTTATATACGTATTATATAAATGTCTCTTGATAGTTCTTTTAATATTACCTTAGATAGTAACGATGCGAGTTTTAAAATACTAGGTGATGAAAAATTAAGGATAACTAGTTTAGGCAATGTGGGTATTGGCACTAATGTTCCATCTAGACAATTAACTATCAGTAAATCTTCCAATACTGTTGAACAATTGGAATTGCGAACTACTGGTTTCGTATATGATGGTCAATATACAGGAATTAAATTTACACACAACACCGATGGTGGGACGACTTTAGGTTATATACGATGCAATTTTCAAAATGATGGTAATACTGTCATGTCTTTTGCAACAAGAGGCGGTACTACTGAAGAAAAGATGAGAATTTCTCCTAATGGTAATATTGGTATAGGGACTACGAGTCCTGTGGGTGGGCTTCATATTAGAAAAGATCAAGATAGTTTTCCTACAGGTCAAGACCATAATTCCAAGGATGGTACATTAGTTCTTGAAAATGCTGCTGATGGAAGTGCAGCAAGTTACGGTTCAAATATAAAATTTGCGTCAAGATGGAAATTAAATGATGCTGCTAAAACTACTGTAGAGATGGGTGCGATTGCTGGATATAATGCTTTTGATAGTGGTTTTGGCGGTGGTTTGACTTTTTGGACACATCCAAATGATAATACACCGTTGGTAGAAAGAATGCGTATAACTGATCAAGGAACAGTAAACATAATGAATAGCAGTAAAATTACTATACAAGGAGGACAAAACGGTGGTTCATCAAGGGGCATATATATGTGGACTGGGAATGATACTAACTGGGGCATTTATATGGCCCCCAGCATTTCGTATAACGGGCTATCTCTAGGTGATGCGAACGCATGTGCAGGGTGGGATTTCAATTCACACGCAATCAGATTCAGAGTATACCATAGTTCTAGTAATGGTTTTATATTTGAAAACTCGAGTGAATACTCTATATTTTCAATACGTGGAGACGGGCACGTTACTAGGTTGTTTTCAACGGGTACTGATGATGGACCAATTTTAAGAATGCAAAACAATGATGGTTCTAACACATATTGGGATATAGTAGCTAATGACGGTGTGGACGAATCAATGGATTTTGATTTTGCCGGAACCGTCAAAGGCTTTATAAGTCCGGCTAGGGATGATGTACAATTAAATACATTTACAGGGCAACATATTTGTGATATAAAGAACATAACATACAACGAAAGTGAAAAATATATTGGGTTAATCGTGTCTGCGAATAATGATGAATATGTAAGTGTAAATAATAATGTAATAAAGAAAGGCAAAGAAGCAATTGAAATAGAAGAGTCAGTACCATTAGTTAGTTTAACTACAAAACAAAAAGATAAAGCCTGCTTTGGTGTAATATCTAGAAAAGAAAACGATATAAATAGGTCACAATCTTCTGGTTCTTGGATCACTACAGTAGATCGTGAATTAGGAGATAACCGTATCTATATTAATTCTTTGGGTGAGGGAGCAATATGGGTATCTAATAAAAATGGTTCCTTGGAAAGTGGTGATTATATAACAAGTTCGTCTATTCCTGGATATGGACAAAAACAAGATAATGAATTTTTAGCAAATTATACGGTAGCAAAAATAACAATGAATTGTGATTTTCAGCCAAAGTTAAAATATAAGCAAGTAATAAAAAGAAAAAATGTAGAATTTTATACAGATGCTTCCAATAATACGTATGATATGAATGATAATTTAATTCACTGGGGTTCACAGAATCCCAGAATGAACTATAATAGAAAGTTTACTATTCAATACTATAACAAAGTATTTGATGCTTCTCAAAATGTAATAACCGTAACTCAAAACATCTTAGACGAACACGGAGACATTCAATGGGAAGATTCAACCGAACAAGAATATGCATACGATATTCGTTATGTTGACGCAACTGGCAATATTATTACCAAAGAACAACATGATACCATGATCGCAAATAGCCAAGAAGCCTATATTGCAGCATTTGTTGGCTGTACTTATCATTGTGGTTAATACAACATCATAATATAAATTTTATATTATGATAATTTGCATATTATTCATTTTAGGCAAAGAGAAATATTCTTTTTTTAATTGTAGTGAATATATATACTATGTCCAAAGCATTTACTATTCACTCCGCATATCATGAAATTAATGGCGATTATTTAGAATATGATATTCGTGATTATGGAGAAATTGGAATTAAAAGATGTTATCATAACGAAAAAAACAACTTGTTTCTTTTTTACAATAAATTTCATCACGCTTGGTGGATTCATGACGACTATAATGCAACTTTGCGCACAGAAAATATAAATAGTTATAACGGTTTGGGTGCTTTGCATGCGATTGGATATTTTTCAGATAATTTACATGGACAATTACATTATTCTGATGAAAATTTATATAATAGAACTGGTCCCATTGCCAATATAGACAACTCTATTCCAAATGGATATATTTTATCGAAAAATGATGAATATACTATTTTGTGTAATGATAGTTGCTATGTTATTCCATTGCAAAAAAAGTACAAAATAAACAATGTAGATTATACTTCAAATGCCCTTCATGAAGCAATAAATAAAGTTTATTCTTTTAAGAACGAAAATAAATAGTATTATAACAATACATTTAGCATATAAATTAATAATTATTTTTATTAATTATTAATACAATTTGTAACGAATTTAAATTAATATATAAAGAATCTATTCACAAGTGCAATCAAACTGCTTGGCGTTATTTGCGTCATTTCGTTCATGCCAATTTAATGGCATATCATTACACATTCGTCCTTTGTGAGGAACGCGATTTGCTCTTTGTGATGTTCCTGTGCATACTGCAAAGGTTGGACAATTCGTTACATTTTTTTCCATATGTAATATTTGTTGTTTGTTAGCAGGAGTTATTCTATGATAACGTATGCTAGTACTGGTTATTTCATTTTCCAATTGAAATTGTTTAAATTCACGCAATCTGCTAGGTTCCATAATAGGTTGTTCTGCTGCATCTAACTTCAATACATTGGCTACTCGTTTTCTTCTTAAATAATCACTTTGAGACATTATATACTTGCTATATATTTGTTATATATATAAATGACAAATTGTATTTTTATAAAATAGTTGTTCTTTCTGCATCTTCCAAATAATGTTTCATAGTATGATAAGCAAAAGATGCAAATCCTAAACCAACTAATACTCCCACACCTAGTTGCGTAAGTGTATGCTTTCTATAGTTCCAACGCTGAAATATTGTTAATCCTAAAATACAAGAATGAAATAATGCAATGTATAATTTTTCTTGTACAAAATACAAATAAGCCAAAGAAAAGGCAACCGATTGTGCATGTCCCGAAGGCATTCCATATACATCTTTTATTCCTCCTAAATTAAATATATTGACTGACTCAATTTCCACTCCATTTATTGGTCTTGGCTCTCTAGATATATTTTTTATGGTCTTGTTTATGATCGAATTTATAAATAAAAATACTAAGTATCCAATTAAATATGGAGGTTGAATCCATAAAGCGTATATATTTGACATCATAGCAATTATTGGTCCTGTGTAACCAATCCAATCTAAATATATATTCGATAGTTGTATTGTTTGCATATAAGATAATAGGATAATTTGATATGCCGATTTTTTTATTTTGATGGTTCCAATTTATTCAATTGTTCACATATCAAAGAAAAAGACCAGTTTGCGTTGTTTAGATCTAGAGGATTTCCTTTATCTGTAATTAATCGTATTCCCATTCTTTGAATATTGACAGGACCAAAATATACACGCTCCTGATTTTGCAATGTACCGCCAAATTCCACATAGGATGCACCAGCGGCCAAATTACTGGCTTTTATAGGAATCAAACCGAATACGTCGGTTGCAAATGGGCCTCGTCCATAACTACTTGCAGTAATAGAACTACCTATAGATAGGTTCGTATTCTTTGAGTTAGCAATTTCATTTGCGGCATATATTTGTTTTTCTGTTAATCCTGCAGTATTGTTATATACTAAGTCTCCTGTGGTTGGATCACAAAAATAGTCTGATTTTTTTGCATAAGAAGGTAAAGGTAAACCAGTATCCGTACCTGTCACTGTAACTAATCCATCATTCAAACGATTTTGATTATAATCATCCAAACATATTAAAAAATAATTATAAAGACTAGTAGATGCTCCTGTGTCACCAGTGATAATTGCTATATTTGTAGTTGCATTGTTATAAACAGATAAATCATAAGACGTAAATTCACGAAAACCCAAAATCCAACCGACAGTACTATCCCATGTTGTATTTTGTGCACTATTTGCTCCACTAAAACATTGAATAAAACTAACTTCATCATAAAAAACAACATTAAAATCTTTTGCGTCATAACTTCTTGTCAAATTAATTTTTAATTTCACATATTGATTTTCATTTTTTGTTACTAATGATATAGAACTTTCAGACAATTGAGTAGTTTCTGATACAACACTATTTATTGAGTTATTGATTGTTTCAATTAAATAATCAGTTGAATATACACCAGTTGGAATAGTAATTGTTAAATTGTTTTCATTATTTGAACTTGCCACACCGTTTTCATAAGCAATCAATGAAAAACTATCGTTTATACCTGCTTCAATGATCAACGTATTCGATGCCGCAATTACATCTGATGCTGTCAATAATACATCTCCCGTTGTTCTTATTGTTGCTATTGCCACTCCATTTTCATTATTGATATTATAATCATTAAGTGGTACATCATAATTCATAAAGAAAGGAGTGTCTATCATCTGCAAATCAACGAATAAATTCTGTTGCCATGTGGCTTCTACTTCATTTTCAGCACTTTCAATAATCTGCGGATCAAAAAATTGTACACTAAAATTACGAGTAATCAACTTTTTTGTTACCTTTGTATTAAATGTTAATTGAAATACACCATCTACAATTTCACGAGTTGTTATAGATGTTCCTGAAAATATATTTCTATTTGAAATTGGATCAATGTAATTTGCAAAGCGATCATTAATTACTCCTTGTAGTTGTGGGTAATTATCAAATGTTATACTATCAGAATTATCTGCTAGCGTAATTACATAAGTTACATCATTTTTATTTCCATTTGTTTCATTATCTTTGGGTCTAATTTTACATATAACTTGATCTCCACTTGTAATAATTGCGCCTGAGTTTGCTTTAGCATATTGAGATGTTGTTAAATCTTCTATTATATATCCATTTGTTTCATAATATGAAGAATCATACGGGGTAGAGTTTACACCACTACTATCCTGTAACACAATTATACCTGTTGTAAAAATACTATCTGATAAATCAATTTCATATAGTTCTTCTGTGAATGTTTTATCAATATCAATGTACATATTCATTTTATTATCTTTTATAAACGCGTATGTTCCTGTTGGATAAGTGTTTACGGCAGAGTCAAAATAATAATCCTCTGCCGGTGCATTTAATTCACCATTACCACTAGCATCTGCTATACGTATACCTTCATTAATCGCATTGATATACTCACCTATAGTGTAACCCTGTGTATCTGGATCAGAATTTGGAACAGTAAAAGAAAAGTTATTTAATGAAATATCAAAATTTTGTTCTATACAGTTTAATTCTACATAAGGATTATTTATAATCTTGTATCTATCACTTTGTTTAACTGGTGATAATTCAGAGTAAACCTCATCTATTTCATTTGAAGATGCGTCAAAACGGAAGCATGAATTTTCTCCAAACCAAATAGTTTGATCATCTGGAAAATTTATCAATGTCTTTGATTTAATTGTTTGATTCATCACGGTTCTACTAAATTTTATTTTTAATTCCATGTAGGAAACAATACCTGTATATAAATTATTCCTACTATCCGTGTTTTTTCTTTGTAAGTAAGAGTCATAAAAATTATCATTATTTTGAATTTGATTATTTAAATCATTTGTTAATTCTTGTCGGGTATAAGTACCATCAGGCAAAGAAAAATATATTGTTTTTTGTACATCAACTATTGAAGTTGTTGGTGAATAAGGAAATGTCCCGTAATACTGTGTAACTGTAAAGTAGTTATTTGTAGAATTTATTGTAAATTCTTCATTACTATCTACATTTAAATTTGTATTCTCTAATTCATAGTAAAGTGGACTACGCAAAATACTTAAATAGTAATTATTTGTTTGAAATCCTAAATAAGAAGGTATTGTATTATTTCTACTGGCATCTAATTGATATGGACTCTCCCAATTAGGGAAACTTATATAAAAACTTCCTTCAGTATATTGTTTTGTAATATTTGCGTTAAATTTACATAATGATGTAAAACGATTATAACTAAATAAACTTCCACTTAAATCTGTGTCTATGTTTGGATTCACTTCGCCAATAGAAGTATTTAATGTATCCACTAATTCATCTGGTTTATAATTACCTGCTTCAATTTCTAATTTTATATCGTGAGTGTCATTATCTATACCAGGTGTACGACCTTTTATATAAACTAAGTTACTACCAAAACTCTTTCCAATAGTATACCATGTATTCGGGATTTGCACTGAATATAATTTTAACGATACTACATCTTTCAATGGTTCAGATAAATTTACAACAAAACTCGTAGAGAATGTATTCTTATCTGGTCTATATTGACTATCTATACTTACAACACGCTTTATGGTTTGCTTTAATATAGGATTTAGTATTCCTTTTGAATATGGTAATTCTTGTGTGTAAACTATAGGCGGATTTTTACTATCGTTTTTTTCTTCTTCTTCTTGGCTATTTTTCTTTGCTAAAGTTTTCTCATTTGAAAATGTGTTCTTTAAACTCTCTTCATTTTGTGATTTTAAAATTGTACTTAAGTTTGTAAATCCTTCTTGATTCTCTTGAACAGATTCATCTATATCATTCTCCTCTTCATCTTCTTCGTCCTGAAAAAAATATTCATAAATGTCTTCAAAAAACGCAACTAATTTTTTACTTGCTTTTGTACCAGACTTTTGATATTTGTGAATCATGAATAATATTTTGGCTTCTAATTCCCTATCGGTAGGATCATTTACATCTAATATATCATATAATTCTTGTTCTGTGTATTCTTCAATATTATATAATTGTTCTTTTTTTTCCATTTCTTTATAATAACATCATAAACATTTTATGTAGATTCATAAAAAAATAACTTTAATTTCAATTGATTTATTTTTCCATTCTTAATTTAAACATATTACAAATAAATTTTACTATATCAAGCATGTTCCTACAATTGTAAAGCAACTCTATCGGAAATGATTTTAGACCTTGTCCTCTTTTCATATGTGTATTTCCCTTAAAGCACAAAATATCAAATGCCTGCATTAGTTGTTCTTCATCATCATTCATACTTTTTCTACTAATATGATATTTTCCTTTAAAAACATACCTATTATAGTTTCCGTCACTATAAACTGAATATTTATTTACAATTGGATGGTTACGAATCATTCCTATTCCTTCTATTTTATTTAATTCATTGTTCATTTCCAATACAAAAACTACCGCATCGTTAGGTATTTTTTTTGTAATAGGATCTGGACAACAATAAATACAGCCTATATTGTTTTTTTCTTTAAATCGTCTGTTTTCCATTAAAGTACTATTTGTAAAACGACTAGTTAACAAAAATTGTTTCATTTCTTTTTGAAATAATTTTATTTTTTGTTTTTTTGTTTCTTCACCTTCCATTGTTAAAAATTATATGTTATTTATTTCGTTAAGTACTATTTTAATATCAATTTTTGTGTTTACATTTCTATTTCTTTTTATATCTTCAAATTAATGGAAGAAGACAATAGTTCCTCAAGTAATCCATCAACCGTTCACATTCAAATAAATACAATCTCTGATAAAAATGATGAAACTATAATAGATAATATACATACCGAAGATTCTTTACTCAATGATATTTGTAGTATAGAAAATAATTATTTATCTGGGTATGATAGTCCGATTACAATGTCATTGCATGGAAGTAACAGCAATAGTAATCCGAATAGTCAATATAATAGCGATCATGAAGATAATATTCAAATATTAGACCAATCATATAATTCAATTACCGATGGAAAAAAAACGCTATCTTTAGAGGATATTTCGAATATGACTCAACTAAATTTATTAAATGTAATTAGAGAAACAAATAAAAAGAAAAAATATAAAAAACTTTCCTTAGACGATATTGAACGTTCTGTAGAAAAATATTATATTTCAAGTGTTCACAATAAATACATTACTGAGATTGATTTTTTAACTACTTATATGAAAGGACAGAAAAATTTATATACACAAGCAAAAAATAATACCCAATGGAAACTTAATTGTTTAATGATCCCCTCTTTGTTATTAACTTGCGGCATTAGTGTTATTAATCCATTTATTGGCTGTGAAAATGAATTTCATTTGGCTGTTTTATCTGGATTAAATGCTTTAGTTGCACTTTTTTTATCAATTATTAATTATTTAAAGTTAGAATCTTCTACACAAATCTTTTTTTTCATGGCAAATCAATACGATAAATACGAAACTATTTTAGAAATGACAAACAGTAAACTTATGGTAATTGATAATGAAAATGATAAAAAATCACTTGTTTTAGATAGAATTAATGAAATCGAAGAAAAAATTGTAGAAATGAAAGAATCTAATCAAATATTACTTCCTGAATCTATTAAATTTATTTTTCCTATCATTTCCCATATTAATATTTTTTCTTTCATTAAAAGAGTTCAAAATCATCGTCAATCTTTATTAAATGAAATGAGAAACATCAAAAATGAATTGCGCTATATTGAATATAAATGGAAATTTGATAAATGCGAAAGTACATTAGAACGTGAAAAAAATAGATACGATTACTTACAAAAAATTAAAAGTGAAATAAAAAATGAAATTAATGAATTTAAATGCATCTTTTGCCATTTAGACGAAATATTTACATCCGAAATACGTAATGCTGAAAAACAACTTAACTTATTCGGAGCATCATTTCTTTGTTTCTGGAACTATGCAAATAATAAACAAGATTTGCAATCTCATCATCCATTAATCCACAAATATTTTCATTTTATCTTTGAGGATGAGTAAGAAAGATTTTCCAATACCAAGGCATTTGATAAACATATTTTATACACTTGTTTTCCAGAAAATAATTTTTTATGTTTTTAAATAAATCCTCATTTGTGTAATGCAACTTAATTAAAACACGTTTGTAAGAAGAATCATTTTTTAGCGGTATTTCAATAATTTTATCTATATTTCCTAATTCTAATTCTACTAATCTATTCCATATAAACTGTTTTGTTGTATTTACACTTATTCTAGGTATACATAGACACAATTGCTTATTTTTCATTTTTTATTTATGAATTTACTCATATTATTAAATTCAATTTTATAATATGACAATAACTCACCGTGTGAGTTGCTACCTCGTGTAATTTTTACGACATTAATATTTTAAAATAAAAATATAAACATAGAATTTTTGATTCTTTATTTTTATATTTTTTTTTATGATGTTACGAGGTAATTATATTTCCATATTTACATTTAAATCCTTTTTTCGTAATTTATGTTTAAAATTTCAAAAACTATTGTCACTTTCATAATATATGCAATCTGAATTACATGATAGAGTTCCTTTAGAAAATGAATTAAATAAACAATGGGACGAAGAAAGACGATTATTAAACAATCATCAAGTGATTGAACAAGAACCTATGCATTCTATTCAAGCAAAATTTTTTTACTTAAACACACATCAATATATTGAAAATATAATTTGTGAGCCTATTGCACTACAAATAACAAACCATGGATCTATATTAACAAAAGAAAATTTAATTAAAATTATTGAGCAAAAGAAAATTAAAACAAAACAGACCAAATATCAATTTCTGGATTTGATTTTATGTAATTTTGATACACCTGCTTCTACTATTTATTCTTTCTCAAAAACAAAAGATGTACGAAATATTATCAATAACCACATTAAAAATGTAAATCCAGTTGAAGATATTTTTATAGGATCTTCCATTTTTCCGTTTCATCAAATTAATAATTTATGTTTCTTTTTTGAAGAACATGTTATTGAAAATAAACCAGTTGTATTAAAGTCTATATTAAAAGATGAAACTAAAAAAAACAATAAACATACAAAAAAAGTACGTATTGTTTTACAACCTAAAAAAGAATTAAAAAATGTTCGTAAAACAAAATTAACGAAAAAACATAAATCTCATATTTCCTAATCTGTGAAAAAAAAGGATATAAAACTTTTCATTTAAAAAATATTAATGTCAGAATCTACTTTACAAGAATTACATTTCTATTTTCAAGAAAAAATATTATGGGTGTTTTTTCAATTAAGTAGAAAAAAGACATTTTCAAGCAATCTTCATTTAGAATTACATTGTAAACTATTTTTACGTACCTTGCAAAATCTAATTGAAAACAATAGTTCTGAATGGTTAATTTATTTAGATTTGTTTGCACGATGTATATGTTATTGTCGTGATTCTTATGTTGGTTTAGGAGAAAGAAATATGTGTTACATGTTAATTTATACTCTGCATGAATATTTTCCACGTGTTGCTACCTATTTACTTTGTCTATTAATTCATAAAATAGGTGATCGCGAAAACCGTTTAATTGGTTGTTGGAAAGATATACCTAACATGTGTCAATTTGTTTATGAGTCATCATCTTTAAGAGAAAAACATCCTCTTGTTCTGTTTTGTATTATTCTTATGAATGATCAATTAAAGACTGATTTATATACATGGAAGTTCTCTGAACATAGTTATAATAAATATTACATATCTAATTTGTATAAACATTTACCTAGAGAAAAATCAAAATTTGATTGGTTATATACAAATTTAGTTATTCATTGGGCAAATTCCCATAAACCATACATATTAAAAACTCCTAAGAATATACTTTCCTATAATAAAGCCCTTTCTAAATGTAAAAGGATGTATCGTAAGGAAGTTTCTAGTTTGCATAAAGGGTGTTCTTCCACTTCTTTCATATTATCTCATAAAAATCAATATAATTTACCCAAGTATCAACATTTTGAATCAAATGAAATTTCCATACATGATTATACAAAGCACAAAAACTTTTTTCAGCAAAATATACACAACGATTCTGAAAAAAAAAAATTTCAAGAAACCTATCATGAATACATGCAAAACTGGTTACAAGGTAAAATTCATAAACATAATCCTCATTTTGTTCTTGGGCATAATCATACAAATTTACCTATTTACTATCTAGTTAAACGCGCAATATATTTTTATAATTCTGAATGTACAAATAATGAAGTAGAACTAAAATTTTTAAACTCTTATTGGCTATACTTATTTAAAGATAAAAAAAAATCTGATTATTTTCTTCCACTTTTAGATGTTAGTAATACTTTGGACAATGATTCCTTTTATGCTGCTCTTGCTACCGCGATGTACGCAAGCCGAATTAGTAAATTAGAAAATTGTTTAGTTGCTGTTGATAAAATCCCAACGTGGATTTCCATTCCTACTCATCTATCATTTTATGAACAAGTTTGTTACATAATGGAAAATATATATAATTTACAAAACAATACATGTAATTATAATAGAGCCATTCAATTGGTCATTCACACATTAAAAGAAACAAATGTTACGAATCATTTTATTGAAAATATCAAATTATTCTTTTTAACTACTAGTGCTCATGTTATTTCAGAAAAAGAAGTCGAGTCCCTTTTTCTCAGTAATGGTTTTTCTTGTTTTTCAAAATTAATTTATTGGAATTTTTCGCAAGAAACTTTATTAAATATTCCTTGTGAAATAAGTAGTAAACATTCTTTATTGTTTTCAGGTTATTCGCTTTCTCCATTTTTTGAACTTTATTATCAATATTTCTACAATAATGATGCTTTTTCTTTTACAGAAAATATTTTAAATCATAAAAGATACTTACCATTGTCTCAGTTTCTATTGGAATCTTTTTGATCTTGTAACTTTTTGTATGATTCATTTATCTTTTCCATAGATTTATTTACTGTTTGTCTTCTTTCTGTAAAAGTGATAGGATTTTTTAGAAATTTAGTCAATATTGATTTTATTTTTTGGTATTCAGATTTTTTTACTTGTTGCATATTTTTATTCAATGATTCTATTATTTTTGTTGGAGTTGCTCTTGCATCTGGACTACTCATTATATTTCTTTTTAATAATTCTTTAAAATTACATAAATATTGTATGTTTTCTTCACATTCTTTCAACATAAGGCTCTTAAAAAATTCTGAATAACACATACTTAATCCATACATATCCCACGTATTTGCATTCTCTATCAATATATTTATTATTTGTTTCCACATAACATTATTAATTTCTGTTTCGTTATTTAAATTACATATTTTTTTTAAATAATTAAAATGATTTTCTTTCATTGTATTTTTTTCTTCCTCTGTCAAAATATGTGCAATACCTATATTTTTTTCAAAATAAATATTTGTACAATCCTTTATTTGTTCTAAATTGACAGGCAAATCCTTTATTTCTTTCGTTTTAGGATCAAGCAAAATTGTTTCTATTGCAAAATTAATTACATATATATCAAAACACCAAAATGCATAATATGGTTCATCCGCAAAAAATACCAATTCTAGATTTGTTTTGTCTTCTAACAACTCTTTCTTATCAAAAGATAATCCAAAATCAATGATCATTGGATTTTTTTTTTCATTAATCATAATATTATTGGCTTTTACATCCATATGTATGATATTATGTTCTTCATTTAAAATGCGATACTTATTTGTAATCTCTAAAAAAGTATTCACAAATTCTCCAGAAAATTTTTCTACATATTTTTTGTTCTCAAGCAGTTGTAAAAAGTAGTTATTCAAATGTTTTTTTCCAACATATGGTATTCTATTCATTTGAAAAATCAATGGTTGGTTCTTATTTTTATAGTTCTTAATAAAGTTACATTTATTTAATTCTGTGGATTCAAAATTACTTATATCTACTTCACATGATTCTATGATTGGTGCAAAATGTTCGTCGTAATTCGGTATATCCATAATTTTCTTACCCATTGTAATCTCGTTTTCCGATGTTTCATTTTTTTCTTGGATCTTACTTATTGTTTCTGTTTCATCAATCATGCCATTACATGTTAATCCTTTTTTAAAAATACAACCATAAGTTCCTTGACTTATTAATTTTATTTGTTTATATTCTTCACTATTTATTTTTTCCATTTATATTCTATATATATACATTACAAATAAGATTTCTTTTAACATTTTTCATATGTAATATGTTGAAAGGTTATATTGTTTTTGCTAGTCTTTACATCACTTTTTTCTAGTATTGAATAAAAATTCGTTATCAGTTTTTGATTCGTAAATGGATTTTTTGCATCTCCATCTTCTTCACTATGAATTTCTGTAATATGTATCTTTTCATACTCTGGAAAAAATTCTTCATAAATCTGCGTTCCTCCAATAACAAATACTTTCTTTTTTGAATCTTCACTTTTTAGTTTTTGTATAGTAACTGATATTTCATCTATATTTCTAAATAGTAAATTACTGTACTGGTCTTCTAAATGTGAATATTTTTCTGTTTCTCTTGTTAAAACAATATTTGTTCGGTTTGGCAAAGGGCCTTTGGGGAAAGATTCAAATGTCTTCCTACCCATAATAATAATATGGTGTTGTGTTTTTTGTCTAAAATATTGCAAATCTTCTGGAACATACCATGGTATTTTATTGTTCGCACCAATTATATTTTTTTTGTTTACTGCAATTATTGCTTCCATAATTTTTATTGTAAATTTGTTTTTATTTTTCTTCAATTAATATATATAAAGGTTTTCTTATTATACTATTTGTGAAATACTTTCACGCGTTTTTATACTTTATTACGGTGTCAGTGGTTTAATGGTAAAATCTCTGCTTGCCAAGCAGATGCTCCGGGTTCGATTCCCGGCTGACGCAAAAAAAAAATATATAAATAAAAAAGTGTATTTATTTATATAATGGAAAGTCCTTTTTCTCAATCTAGTGGCATCTCTTTCTATTTAGAACCCATATTAAATAGTCATTATAAAACCTATCAACAAATTATTACTGTAAACTGTATTCCAGATGGCCCTTTGGGCAATTTGGTTTCTCCTATTTCTGTTCCCAAGTTATCCAAATATCAACAATTGAGTCCTTTACCTTCACCCAATGGGTACATTGATCAATGTGTTTATGCTATTTTGCGTTATCCAAAAAATAGTGGTCGCAAATCTATGAAATTTTCAGATACTTTTTTAGGAGCCGATGACATTCCATCTTTGTTTGGTTATTTAAGTAAAAACGGTTATCAAATTCAAGGCGACTTAACAAACATGTTGTTTCGTTCTTCTGTACAATTAGGTGGAATCAGCGATCAACGATTAAGTGGAAACCGTAAATTAATTTGTTTTGCTACTTTTAGTGGTTAATTATTCTACTACTTCATCCATAGTACAACCATAACAACCTTGC
>MDSZ01127130.1_pt1 | contig 30571 bp, 35 predicted proteins | sample 811201 | NCBI WGS metagenome assembly MDSZ01 (sample SAMN05326647, study PRJNA326480) | marine metagenome | isolation source: seawater | place: Indian Ocean: North | collected 2010 | reverse complement strand
CCCAGATTTCAAGTTGGACAATAGTGTAGGGACATTTGTATTACGTTGGGAGTATTCACCTGGAAGTACACTTTTTGTTGTGTATAACTTAAACAAACGTGAATATTACTCATCAGAAGCTGATGAGTGGAATACAACCAGTACTGATGCACTATTTATAAAACTTAACTATTGGTTTCAGTTATAATTGAATAGATACATCTATTATATAGTAAGATGGACGAGTTCAATGCTCAATTCTTCAGCATGCTTCTTTATACGTTCATCTCTGTAAAATTCACCGAAATATATTTTTGATATCCCGGAATTCGCTATCATCTTGAAGCAGTTGTAGCAAGGACTGGCTGTTACATATATCTCTGATTCACTTAGAGAGACACCATTAAGAGCTGACTGTACAATAGCATTTGCTTCAGCATGAATGGTACGGACGCAGTGATCATTTTCCATCTCGTGACCAACTTCATCACAATGTGGGAGTCCTCGTAGACTACCGTTATATCCTGTTGAGAGAATAGTTTTATCACGAACAATTACAGCACCCACAAATTTTCTATCGCAAGTTGAACGTGTAGCCACTTCGTGGGCGATGTTCATGAAATATTCTTCCCAGCTAACTCTTTTAGATTGTTTTGACATATACTGGAGTTTAATGAAAGCTGATAAAACGTGGAAGAGAGAAAATAAAATTCAATTTGTATTTTGATTTTTGAATATTTCAAAGGCAGAACACGGCTCTCCATAAAGTATCTTTTCTGCAAATTGAGCAAGATGAGCTGTGATTATGAGGTAAGACCAAGTTGGTACTGGTACTTCGCTGCACCCCTTGATTAGCACCTTTTTGCCTTCGTACTTAGACCAATCAAATTCATTGACAGATTGTCGGAAAGCTTCTTCACGAATGATACCTTCGTTGAGAAAATCGTCGAGATAAATGATTTCCATCTATACAGAGAATGAGGTGCCGCAGCCACAAGTACGATTAGCATTGGGATTGTTGAAAACGAATCCGCCCGAAAGAAGGTCTGTCGAGAAATCGATCTCCATACCTTGTAAATAGAGGAGTGATTTAATATCCACAACAAGATCTATGCCGTGCTGGTGATAGACCTTATCGAATTCACCTTTATTCGAATCCCACTCAAGCTGATAACTCATCCCGGAACAACCACCGCCTTTTACTGATGCTCGAAGAAATTGTCCCTCGTTTTCAGTTTGGATCTTGATGAGTCGCTCGGCGGCTGCCTTGGTAATACTTACATCCTGTAGTATCTGTTCTTCTGTTTTGGCCATGATTTACTCCTAATCTACTGAATTCGATTTCTGATCAGTTGCAGCTGGTGGTGAAAACCCTAGTTTACCCTTTGCTTCATCACTCATCATTTCCGGGTTCCATGGCGGATCGAATGTGACACGAACATTAGCTTCAGTAATTTCAGAAACTGCTTCCAGTTTTGTCTTAATATCCTGTGCCATGTAATTACCCATAGCACATCCAGGGGTAGTGAGAGACATAATTATATCAATATAACAGTTGTTGTCCTGATCTTGAATCTTGATGTCATAGATCAAACCAAGACTCCATAGATCGACGGGAATTTCGGGATCATAGCACTGTTTCAGTACTTCGATTACTTGGGGTTCTGTAACAGACATTGTTTTCTCCTTTAATGTGTGATATCGTAGAGGGTCATCTTATCGAAAAGTCCACGGATGTTTTCATTAATTCGTTGAATAGGCATCTTGATGTTACAAGTTTCTATAGGGCAACAGTTAGATTCGACTGAGCAATCCGCCATTCCAAGAGGTCCTTCCAGCATCTCTATAAAATAAGTCATGGAGATATCAGAGAGATTACCAGCCAACTTATAACCCCCTTTAGGTCCTTGGACAGGACGGACGATTTTCTTTTTTGCTAATTGCTGCAGGATTTTAGCTAATAACGGAAGGGGTATGTTATATTCTTCGGCTATCTCTCTAGCATTGATCAATTCTCCGCTCCCTGCCAGCTGCAGATGCCGGAGAGCGATAAGTGCGTATTCGGTTTTCTTAGTGAATTTTAGCATGACTATATGATTCCTTCAATCTGTTGTTAAATTAATTGTGTACTGTTTGTGAGGCAAGGTTCATTCTTATTTTAACCCCATGAATTTTCTGGCATCTTCAATGGATTCGCAAAGCGAATCAATCTCTTTTGACGTATTGTAGAAAAAGAAGCTTGCTCGAGTTGTAGCTGTGATTCCTAACCTGTTCATGATCGGTTGTGCACAGTGATGTCCAGCTCGAACTGCCACATTGTGCTGGTCAAGAACTTGCGCCAAGTCGTGTGGATGAATTCCGTCTACGTTAAAACTGATTACAGGGCCTCGAGGATCAGAATCTCCATAGATGGTCATTCCTGTGATATCTTGGAGTGATTTTATAGCATAGTTGGTCAACCTCTTTTCATACTGAATTAGGAGTGTTCGATCTTTAGATGTGATATACTCCATGGCTGCACCAAGCCCAATTGCTTGAGCAATGTTAGGAGTCCCAGCCTCAAACTTCCAAGGTACGTCATTCCATGTTGAGCTATCCATGGTGACCTGCTGGATCATCTCGCCGCCGCCCTGGAACGGTTCCATTGCTTCTTGGAGTTCTAACCGAGCGTAGAGCACACCAATACCGGTTGGCCCCAGCATCTTGTGTCCGGAGAAAGCAAAAAAGTCGCAGTCGAGAGCAGCCACATCCACCGGCAAATGCGGCACGCTCTGTGCGGCATCAACCAATGTAAGCGCGCCAATATCTTTAGCTTTAGCAATGAGTTGAGCCACAGGATTGAGAGTCCCAAAAACGTTGGACTGATGTATCATCGCTACGATTTTAGTCTTAGGATTGAGAAGTTCGTCAATGTTGGAAAGATCAAGCGAGCCGTTTTCAGTAATGGGAATGTAGCGGAGTGTGGCGCCGGTATCTCGAGCAACCAACTGCCACGGAATGATGTTGCTGTGATGCTCCATCTCGGTAATGAGGATTTCGTCGCCTGGTTTGAGATTGTATCGCCCCCAGGCGTAGGCGACAAGATTAATTGCTTCCGTTGTCCCGGATGTAAAAATAATGTGGCTGCTGTCGGGTGCATTGATGAAACGAGCTGTTTTTTCTCGTGCATCTTCGTATGCTTTAGTCGCTTTCTCTCCCAAAGCATAGATGGAGCGGTGGACATTTGCGCTGTACTCTTCGTAATATTTGTTTATTGCTGAGATAACAGAGGCGGGCTTCAAAGTTGTGGCTGCATTATCGAGATAAATAGGAACCGTGCTTCCACTTAGAATAGGGAAGTCGTGACGGATTGCGTTCACGTCCAGTGTAGCGGATGATTGATCTTCTTTGGTAGTCATAGTTATCATAATTACATCATTCCCAACTGCAGTTGAGCTGCTTCAGAGATCATGCTCCGATCCCACGGCGGATCCCAAACCAGTTCTACAGTAACGTCAGTAACACCAGGGATTTTCCTCACTTTTTCCCGAGCATCACCTGTGATGAAATCCGCAAGCCCGCAGCCCGGAGCCGTAAGGGTCATCTTGATCTCAACATTTGTTCCGCCATTCTCCTGCTTCTTCAGTTCGCAGGAGTAAATCAGACCCAAGTCCACCAAGTTTATGGGGATCTCCGGATCGTAGCAAGTTTTGAGTGTGTCCCAAACGTTTTCTTCCGTCACTTCAGCATGATCTGTTTCGCCATCTAGCTCGGTAGCGATAGAGGCAATATCGTCATCATTGTCAGTCTCAACAGTCGGTTCCTTTCCGATAGCATCGGCATCTTTTCCATCGAGGCGTACCAGACTCCCGCGAATAAAGAGGGTGTAGCTTCCGCCCAGATCCTGAGTGATGGTCGCTTCGTCACCTTTCTTGAGTGTTACCGATTCGCCGTACGGAATCAGGATTGCTCGACAGTCTCTGGTGAATATTACTTGTTCCTTATTTTCCACGTGTCACTCTGTTTTTGCCACACTCTCTTTTCCTTCGAGAGCGTTCTTGGAGGTGTGCCAAGCCAGTACGGCGCACTTCACTCGAGCAGGATATTTATAGACTCCGGACAAGACAGCCAGTTTTCCCAAGTCACCTTCCGGAAGCTCTCCGGTAGTAACCATTTTATGAAACATTTCGAATAGAGTTATTGCTTCTTTTCGTGTTTTACCTTTGAGGAGAGTCGTCATTATGGAAGCAGATGCCTTGGAAATAGCACAACCTGATCCTACGAATTTTATATCCTCCACAACTTCATCGGACATACGTAAGTAGAGAGTTAGACGATCACCGCATAGAGGGTTAAAGCCGTCAGCTGTTGCGGTTGGGTCATCCATCTCTCCATAGTTATGTGGATTCTGGTTGTGGTCCAGGATTAATTCTTGATACAGTTCACGCAAATCATCCATTTATGTTTATCCTCATTTGTGCAAGCCAATTGGAGAGGAGTCGGTAAAGGTAAATGTTAACGGCTCCGATTTGGACGCTGTCAATAATCTCGTTGGCAAAACCGTTAATCAGCAATCCTTGTGCTGTCAAGACATCTAAACCTCGGGAGCGCAGATAAAAGATTGCGTCTTCATCGAGCTGGCCTGTAGTTGAACCGTGTGAACAGCTAACATCATCAGCGTAAATTTCCAGTTGTGGATTAGAGTTTACCACGGCATTGTCTGATAGTAACAGGTTCTTGTTAGTTTGTTCAGAGTTGGTTTGCTGGGCATCTTTCCTGACAACGATGCATCCATTGAAAACACTTCTGGAAGAATCAGTATGAATCCCTTTAAAAAGTTCTCGACTGGTGCAATATGGTGCTTCATGATCAATTAGTGTATGGTTGTCAAGATGTTGTTCCTCGGATGCCAGCACCAAACCAGACATGCTGCACTCAGCTCCTTTGCCCGCTAGTCTGACTCGCAGATCGTTCCTCCCAAGCCGTGACCCTACCAAAAATGTTGAAGTTGTGTAATTACCGTTAGACTGGATATCTGCTTGTGTTGTTGCTATGTGATCTACTCTATCAGATTCCTCCTGAATTTTGACATGCCTAAGTCCAGCGTTTTTACCGACAATCATTTCAGTCACTACATTGGTAAGAGATGGACTTCCGTCTAAGCTCGCGTAATGTTCAATAATAGTTGCTTCACTGCCTTCTTCTAGCACAACAAAATTTCGGTGGTGGAACATCACTTCTTTTTCATGTGAAGTGGTAAGATATAGAATGTGAATCGGTTTTGGGATGATCTCGTTTTTTGGCACTCGGATAAAAATACCGTCGCTCATGAATGCTATGTTGAGAGCGACGAAGGCATCTTTCTGGAAAGGAGCGAGGCTCCCAACTGTAGATTTCAGTACTTCGTTATTTGCGATTTCGGAAAAAAGCTTGATGGCACCTGCTTTGGAAGCAGTTTCATGAATGGAAGACAGTTCCTCAGAATAGTTGCCATCCACGATGACAACAGTAGAAACGTGAGCAGGATCAATGAGAAATTGTGCAATATCTTTATGGGATAGATCAAGAGGTTTGGTAGTAGCAAAAGAATAATCCCGCTTGGTAAGTTGTGAAATATCCGTCTCCCGCCACGCTTCCATTCTGGTAGTAGGGAAGCCCAACTCGCTGAAGCAATCCATGGCACCCTGCCGCAGTTCGACAGTTGATGAAATGTCCCCATCTCGAGATTTCATCATCGCCTTAAACTGTTGTTTGTATCTATTAATTGTATCGCTCATTGCTTCAGTCTGCGGCAGCTTCCTCCTCAAGCCACGAATACCCTTTCTCCTCAAGCTCCATGGCAAGTTCCTTCCCGCCGGTCTTGGCTATACGGCCGTCCAGCAAGACGTGAATTACATCCGGTTCCATGTGCTGTAGAATCCGCTGATAGTGGGTAATAACTACAATAGCACGATCATCTCTACGAAAGTTATTTACTCCGTGAGCGACGATTTTCAGAGCATCAATATCGAGGCCGGAGTCGGTCTCATCCAGTACAGCAAGCCGCGGCTCAAGTGCCAGAAGCTGGAGAATTTCGTTACGCTTTTTTTCGCCGCCGGAAAAACCTTCGTTTACAGCCCGCCGAAGATAGCTCTCGCCCATTTCCACTTTCTTCATCTGTTCCTTGATGAAAGTAAGAAAATCCATGGCATCCATCTCTTCCTCGCCCCGATGTTTTCTTTGAGCATTCAAAGCAGCTTTCAGGAAATAGGTATTGTTCACACCAGGTATAGCAACCGGGTACTGGAAAGACATGAAAATACCCGAAAGCGAACGATCTTCAGGACTCATTTCCGATAGGTCTTTCCCATCATAAAGAATTTCGCCACTCTGGATTTTGTATTTATCATGTCCAGCGATGACATTGGCAAGAGTACTTTTTCCCGAACCGTTTCGTCCCATGATGGCGTGTAGTTCTCCTGGGGAAACCGAGAGGTTGAGACCCTTTAGGATTTCCTCCCCCTCAACGTTTACGTGTAGATTTGTTATTTGTAGCATGAAGACTCCATTTATAAGGTTGGTGGTAAGTTTTTAACCAACGCTCCCTTCTAAGCTGACTTCCAGAAGTTTTTGGGCTTCCACGGCAAACTCCATGGGGAGTTCGCGGAATACTTCCTTGCAGAACCCGTTCACAATCATGGAGATAGTGTCCTCCGTTGAGATGCCCCGTTGGTTACAGTAAAAGATTTGGTCTTCATCAATGGTGGAAGTTGACGCTTCGTGTTCCATTTGAGCTGAAGGATTTCGCACATCAATGTATGGAAATGTATGGGCGCCGCACTTATCTCCGATTAGCAGCGAGTCGCACTGCGAGTAGTTCCGGGCATTCTCCGCACCTTTCATGATCTTCACCATTCCGCGGTAACTGTTTTGCCCAAACCCGGCACTTACTCCCTTGGAAATGATTGTGCTCCGTGTGTTTTTTCCCAGGTGGATCATCTTTGTCCCAGTGTCGGCTTGCTGATAGTTATTGGTCAGAGCTACAGAGTAAAACTGTCCCATTGAATTATCTCCTTGCAGAATACAGCTGGGATATTTCCAGGTAATGGCTGATCCTGTTTCTACTTGAGTCCACGAAATTTTGGAATTTTTACCGCGGCAGGCTCCCCGCTTTGTTACAAAATTGTAAATACCACCTTTACCATCTTTGTCGCCGGGATACCAATTTTGTACTGTGGAATACTTAATCTCAGCATCATCAAGCGCCACCAGTTCCACCACGGCGGCGTGGAGCTGATTTTCGTCCCGCATAGGAGCCGTGCAACCCTCCAGGTAGCTGACGTGGCTCCCTTCTTCAGCTACGATGAGAGTTCGCTCGAACTGCCCGGTATTGGAAGCGTTAATACGGAAGTAAGTGGAGAGTTCCATGGGGCATCGGACACCTTTTGGGATGTAAACAAAGCTACCGTCGCTGAAGACGGCTGCATTCAAGGCTGCAAAGAAATTGTCGGTGGATGGAACAACAGTCCCAAGATATTTCTGTATCAGTTCAGGATGATTCTGGACCGCTTCGGAAAAAGAGGAAAAGATGACTCCGTGTTTCTTTAGTTCGCTCTTGAATGTCGTAGCGACAGAAACTGAATCGAATACAGCATCCACCGCCACGCCGGCAAGCAGTTTCTGCTCCTCAAGCGGAATGCCCAGCTTATTGTAGGTTTCCAGAAGTTCGGCATCCACTTCGTCCAGGCTTTGAGGCCCGTCGGCCTGGCTTTTGGGAGCGGAGTAGTAGCTGATGGCCTGATAGTCCACTGGATTGTAATGAACATTCGGCCAAGTTGGTTCTTCCATTTTCAGCCAGTGTCGATATGCTTTCAGTCGCCATTCGGTAAGCCATTCCGGTTCCTTTTTCTTGGCAGAAAGAGCACGGACGACATCCTCATTCAAACCGGGCGGGAAAGTTTCTTGCTCAATGTCTGTGACGAAACCGTACTTGTATTCCTGTTCGGTTAGTGACTTGACTGTATCTAGTTTTGGGGTCATAATAGTGTCTGGAATTTTTCTTTTATTGGCAGGTAGTTACGACAAAATGTAAAAGTGAATAACATTTAAATGACTTTTTACCTCAATAGGAACAGAAGCAAATAAAATCCGGTTTCTCCTTCTTAACTCAGTCTGAGACACCACTGGCCACTTTTATAATCTGGTGGGAATTATCCTGACAATCCGGACAAATTTCAGTATTACAACCAATAGCAGGGAAGTCCTGCAGTTCTCTCCAAACCCAGGCACCGGTTTTGTCTCCCCAGCGGTGAATGGTACTGCTCTGCCAATCTTCCCAAACTATATGACATTCAGGGCACTTCTTCGGTCGGCGGGCAGTTGTGATTTCACCCATGATTGTCCTCTTTTCTAAAAACAAATATTAATCCGATTGATTTCATCGTATTAATATTACGTAACCTTTTCTGTTAATGTCAATAGAAATACGATATTTCTAGTCTTATTAGTGGTCAATATAATTTAATGCTTTTAAAAAGTTAGTCGTCTTCCTGACAAAATTCAGGAGATAATGATGTGGTACTTACTCTTTTTCCGAATTGTGCCGATCCGGAAAGCGGGGTTGGATGAGTTTTCTTCGAACTCTTCCAGGAAATTTTGAACATTCTCTTCTGGTATTGAGATGAGAAGCCCTCCGGACGTTTGGGCATCAGCTGTCATGATTTTCCGGTGGTGGGGAAGGTCGTCCGGGAATATGACATGAGGCGATACAAAGTCGAGATTGCGTTTGCTACCGCCGGGGATTACATCTTTCTGAGCCAGTTCTTCTACCCCTTCGATGAACTGCAGACTGTCATAATTCACCTCTGCGGTAACACCGCTGGCCTGACACATTTCCAGCAGATGTCCCAGTAGTCCGTATCCGGTGACATCCGTGGCGGAGTGAGCGCCGTGGTTAAGCATTAGATCCGCAGCAGTCCGGTTCAGGGTGCTCATGATTTTGGTAGCTTCATGGATTAACTGATCAGTCGCAACGCCCCGCTTGATTGCGCTAGCGATGATTCCTGTCCCTATCGGTTTAGTGAGTATCAATGCATCACCCGCTTGAGCAGTGGAGTTTTGGATTAGTTTCCCAACAACTCCCCGGCCCGTAACCACCAATCCATATTTAGGTTCCTTGTCATCAATGCTGTGTCCGCCGACGATGCTGATTCCTGCTTCCTTAGCCTTGTCGCTTCCCCCGCGGAGTATTTCAGCCAATGTCTCCATGGGAAGATCCTTGGAAGGGAAGGCGACGATGTTCAAAGCGAATAGCGGTTCGGCTCCCATGGCGTAAATATCGGAGAGGGAGTTGGCGGCGGCGATCTGACCGAAAGCGTAGGGATTATCAACGATTGGAGTGAAAAAGTCAACTGTCTGGACAATGGCATTCTCACCGTCGAGACGCACCACTGCTGCATCGTCAACTCCGTGGAAATCGACGATTACGTTCTCATCATCTGATGCAGGCAGCAGGCTCAGAACCTGAGCCAGGTCCTCAGGACCTAACTTACAGGCTCAACCGGAACCGTGGCTGTACTGCGTCAGTCGCTTGGCTTCTTCACTTGCCATAGGCCGAATTTAGGGCGGAGGGAGGAGAGTCGGGAGGGGAAAATCTTATATGCTAACTACTTACTTTGTCATTAAAATGCATCATAACGCCGAAATAAAGCGCGCTATATAGTATTTCAATTTCACAGTTCCTCTCCTATCCTCTCACTCAATCTCTTCACATCCTCCACGGTTCGGACTTCCACATCCTTAAGGTAGTCCAAGTGGATAGACTTGAACGCGAAGTGGATACTGAGTTGCCGCATGTAGCCTTCCAGTTCTGTGGGGATACGGAGGGTCTTCAAGCAGACTGCCTTAATGGGGTAGTCGAGAGTGGTTTTATCTAGCGTGTGATGCGTCTGTGGATTCTCTTTCAACTGGCGGCGGGTCTCCCGGATATCCTGCAGCAAGGCAGCGTCCTGAAACTCCCAAGGTGCTGTGTCGTCTGCTGCTTCCCGCAAGTAATTGTATCCCTTCTCAAACATATGGCGAAAATGCTGACCGTAAGTCCATCCCCGCTGGGAGTCTTCCAGAAATGCCTCCACGTGCTCCTTCCGTCCTTCAACAAATTTAGTCCAGATGCGGAAGTACGGCCGGTAGAGAAAATAGCCGAAAGGTGACTTAAACGAGTTTTTCTGATTGAAAAAGCCGGTGATCTCATACATTAGCTTTTTGAGCTGGTTGCGTATCTCTAGCGGAAAGAGGTGGAAGGTAGGAGAAGCGCCATCAATAAATTCTTCTTTAAGGAAATCGTCAGGGATTTCCAGCTCACGGGTGTGGATTGAGAACGTTTTCTTCACGCCGTGGACGTTTATGGAAATGAAGGCACCCAGGTCACTCATCTTGATGAGGTTGTCCATGGCCCGATCGAATTCAGGGAGAGTAGTAATCGAGGGCAGCGATGGATGATCATCCAATTCAGGAAAGAGAGCTAATTGATTTCGGGAGTCTAAACTGGACATCTTAGTCGTAGTTTAAGACGAACAACGGCAATATGCAAGAATAGTAGAGTAGTGAGTGATTGTGTGCAGTACCCTGTGGGATAACTGGTGAGTGGTGAAGGGTGTTCTATTTCCCATCTCCCTTTCTCTTTTGCTCCTCCGCACCCTTGCTTCACAGGTCTCCTGCTGAATTCTCGTTTCAATTGTCAAAGCCCGGAAATGATAGTAAATTAATTTGCTGATAACAAAGAGGGAAGCGGTTACACAACCTACAGTTCACGGCTATATCTTTTTATTAAGTAGATAAATGTCAGACAATACCAAACCCATAAAGAATGTTGTAATTCGTTTTGCGGGTGATTCCGGTGACGGGATGCAGCTAATGGGAGACCGCTTTACTGCTACCACAGCTATGGTGGGTAATGATTTAGGGACCTTTCCTGACTACCCTGCAGAAATCCGGGCTCCTGCAGGTTCCCTAGCGGGTGTCAGTGCTTTCCAGATTCAGTTTTCAAGTCAGGATATTTTTACACCCGGCGACAGGGTTGATGTTCTTGTGGTCATGAATCCTGCCGCACTCAAGATGCACATTCAAGACCTTCGACCCGGAGGAACTCTCATTGCCAATAAGTCTAACTTTCAGAAGAAAAATCTAAAACTGGCAGGATATGAAACTGATCCTTTGACGGACGATTCTCTAAATGACTTCATGGTGTTGGATGTTGAAATTACCGAGCTTGTAACCAAGGCACTTGAAGATATGAAACTTCCGTTGAAAACCGTGGAGCGTACCAAGAATATGTTTGCTCTTGGGTTGACTTTTTGGATGTATGGTCGTCCCATGGAACCTACCATCAAGTGGCTAAATATGAAGTTCAAGAAACGTCCTGAACTGGTTGAAGCCAATGTAAGAGCTCTGAAAGCAGGAAATCACTTTGGAGATATTTCTGAGGTTTTTTCCAGTAGTTACACTGTTGCCCCTGCCCCATTGGCTAAAGGGACGTACCGGAACATTACAGGCAACTATGCCCTAGGGCTTGGACTACTGACTGCTTCTGAGAAGTCGGGTCTGCCACTGTTTTTTGGTGGTTATCCCATCACACCGGCCAGTGAGATTCTTAATCAGCTTTCTCTTTACCGGAATTTCGGAATTCGCACTTTTCAGGCAGAAGATGAGATTGCCAGCATCGGTGCCAGTATCGGTGCTGCTTTTGCTGGGAGTCTGGCTGTTACCGCTTCTTCCGGCCCGGGGATTGCCCTGAAGAGTGAAGCCATGGGGCTGGCTGTTATAACAGAATTACCTCTTGTGATAATAAATATTCAGCGAGCGGGACCGAGTACGGGTTTGCCTACGAAAACAGAACAAGCTGATCTGTTCCAAGCCCTTTTTGGCCGGAACAGTGAGTCACCTATACCTGTCATCTCGGCAATATCTCCCAGTGACTGTTATTATACAGCTTATGAAGCTTGCCGGGTGGCTCTCAAATACATGACGCCTATTATCGTTCTCTCTGATGCATATCTGGCCAGCGGATCGGAACCGTGGCTTTTGCCGAATCTATCTGATCTTGAAAAAATAGAGGTGAAATTTACTGAGAGTAATGGTGAGACCTTTAAGCCGTATCTCCGCGACGAAATGACACTGGCCCGTCCGTGGGCAATTCCCGGCACACCCGGATTGGAACACCGAATCGGCGGTTTAGAGAAAGAAGACGGTTCTGGTAACGTTAGTTATGATCCCGAGAATCATCAGAAAATGATAGAGCTGCGGGAAGCAAAAGTCGCCGGCATCACCCGCGAAATAGATCCTACAGAACTCTATGGTGAACCCATAGGTGATTTATTGATTTTAGGCTGGGGCAGTACCTATGGTTCTATCCGGACAGCGGTGAAGCGTTTGCAGGATGAGGGAAAATCAGTATCACACGCTCATGTAAGATGGGTGAATCCTCTGCCGGCAGATTTGGGTGAGATCGTTTTAAAATATCAGAAGATACTTGTGCCTGAGCTAAATCGTGGACAATTCCTGAAGCTCATCAGAGCTGAATATCTCGTGGATGCTAAAGGGATGAATGTTGTCCGCGGTAAGCCTATAAGGTCCTATCGGATAGAAGAAGTTGCCAATGAAATGTTGGAGTCAGGCAGATGAGTCAGGAGAGAGGACAAAAGTTAGCACGTCAGGATTTTATTTCGAATCAGGATGTTCGCTGGTGCCCGGGATGTGGTGATTACTCCATCCTGGCACAGACCCAGAAGAGTTTGCCGGATCTGGGAATACCCAGAGAAAACTTCGTATTTATTTCCGGCATCGGTTGTTCCAGCCGATTTCCGTACTACATGAATACGTACGGTTTCCATACCATTCACGGTCGTGCACCGACCCTCGCATCCGGTGTAAAGCTGGCACGACCTGACTTATCCGTCTGGGTTGTTACGGGAGATGGAGATTCTCTCAGCATTGGTGGTAACCACTTCATCCACGTCTTGAGACGTAACATTGACTTGAATATAGTTCTATTCAACAACCGCATTTACGGTTTGACAAAAGGTCAGTATTCTCCAACATCTGAACTGGGTAAAGTAACGAAGTCCACTCCCTTTGGCTCATTGGACACACCGTTTAATCCACCAGCGGTTGCGCTAGGTGCTCAGGCTACGTTCGTGGCCCGGTCTATCGATAGATACCCGAGCCATCTACAGAAAATGCTCGGAAGAGCTCATGGGCATAAGGGAGCCTCGTTTCTCGAGGTGTATCAAAACTGTCTAATCTTTAACGACGGTGCTTTCAGACTTTTGACGGAAAAGGAAACTAAAGGTGACCACGTCTTGGAGTTGGAAAACGGAAAACCGATGATTTTCGGTAAAGAGAAAAATAAGGGTATAAGACTGAACGGTTTCAAGCCGGAAGTGGTGACCCTTGATGGCGATTATTCTACAGATGATTTATTGATTCATAATGAAACTGATAAAAATATCGCAGACGTTCTAACTAATTTTACTTATGATTCCGAGTTTCCTACGCCCATAGGTGTACTTTTTGTGGCAAAAATGTCTACTTATGAGGATAGACTCGATGAACAAATCAAAACTGCCAAGGAACAGTTGGGTGAGGGCAACTTGGAAGCGCTTATCAGAGGAGCAGACACATGGGAGGTCGAGTAACCTGATTTACCGAAGTTTGTCCTGATTGGAAGTAATTATGAAATTTGAGATTGATGAGAAGAAGCTTCACAATGCTGTTGTAGAGCTGATTCGACGCGCTTCAACTCAACTGCCGGCAGATGTTATTTCTGCAATGGAGAAAGGTCGCGATAGTGAGGAGCCAGGGAGTCCCGCGCAGTCTGTTCTAAAGCTTATGTTGGAAAATGCCCAGATGGCTCGAGAGGATGAAACTCCCATATGCCAGGATACAGGTACGAACATTTACTATGTTACAGTTCCAGTAGGTGTTTCTCTTCGTAAAGTGGAGAAGGTTATCGTCGAAGCTACCAAAACGGCGACTGAAAAAGCTTATCTTCGTCCAAACATGGTCGATTCGATTACGGGTAGGAACACCGGCGACAATTCTGGAGTCATGTCACCTTTAATTCATTTCGAAGAATGGGATGAACCCAAAATTAATATGCAGCTGGCATTGAAAGGCGGAGGCAGCGAAAATGTATCAGCTCAGTATAAACTGCCCGATAACAAATTAAAAGCAGGACGCAACTTGGACGGTGTTTATAAATGTGTGATTGATGCCGTCAATAAAGCTCAAGGTTTGGGATGTGCTCCCGGGATAATCGGTTTGGGTATCGGCGGTGACAGAGCAATCGGAATGCTTATTGCTAAGAAGCAGATCTTCCGGAATATTGACGACACCAATCCTGATTCTGAGATGGCAAAACTTGAAGAGAAACTGTACAAAGATCTGAACATACTTGGTATCGGCCCTATGGGATTTGGAGGCAACACCACCGTTCTTGGGGTAAAGGTTGGGGCTGCTCATCGCCTGCCGGCATCTTTTTTTGTATCTATCGCTTACATGTGCTGGGCAGATCGCCATGCTACCTTGAATTACAGTTCAGAAGAGGTAAGCTATGATTAGTCTAAAGTTTCCAGTCAGCGAAGAAGAGGTTCGTACGCTGAAGGTCGGTGATGAAGTCAGCTTGAATGGAATTATGGTTCTTGGGCGCGATAACGCCCACGCTTGGATGTATGAAGAGAAGCCGGACGAGATTCGAAACCTTTTGAAAGGGACGGTGATTTATCATTGCGGACCGGTAGTGAAAAAGGTAGATGATGAATGGATTTTTGTAGCTGCAGGTCCCACAACCTCAATCCGTGAAGAACCGTATCAGGGAGATGTACTTAAGGAATATGATCTTCGTGCTGTCATTGGTAAAGGTGGAATGGGAGATAAAACACTGGCTGCGCTGAAAGAACACGGAGCAGTCTATCTGCACGCCATCGGAGGAACTGCTGCTCTTCTGGCAAAGGCAGTTGTAAAAGTCCACGATGTACTTAAACTGGAAGAGTTTGGTATTCCGGAAGCGATGTGGGTGATTGAAGTAAAGGACTTCCCGACAGTTGTAACGATGGACAGTCATGGTCAATCCCTCCATCAGGTAATAAAAGGTAAATCAAATATCGTTGCTGATAAGTTAATCAGTGGTTGAGTGTCTTTTTAAGATTTGTCCTAATCTTTACTGCCCTAATTTTTATTGAAACGCTTTGCTTAAATTATCGTATAGTAAATTCATAGTAATCTGAGAAAGATGACTAAAACTATACAAAGAAAGTGGACAACATGGCCCAGGCTGCTCGGTCTATTTTTTATATGCTTAATTTTGTTATTTGTTATAGCTGGAATCTATATAGTATTTCTTTCCAAAGATCTTCCTCCGCTGGAGAAACTGGAAAATTTTGATCCTGATCTTGTAACCAAAGTTTATTCTAATGATGGTATTATGCTTAAAGAGCTTTACACTCAGCGCCGCATCTTTCTCCCCTTGGAGCAAATGCGAAGTTTCGACCCGTCAACTGGGCGGTATTACAGTGATCTCGTAAACGCAGTTGTCGCCTCAGAGGATCACAGGTTTTATAACCACTGGGGGATTTCCATGCGCGACTTCCTGAGAGCAGTGGTGGTAAATCTGGCAGCCATGCGTTATAAACAAGGATTCAGTTCTCTATCTCAACAGCTTGCGAGGAATCTTTATGATCGAATCGGTTTTTCCAAGACCATCAATCGAAAGGTTAAAGAAATCCTAACGGCAGTTCAGATGGAAAAAAGGTATACGAAAGACGAGATAATGGAGATGTATCTCAACTCTATTTATTTTGGACACGGCACGTACGGTGCGCAAGCTGCAGCAAAACGTTATTTTGCCAAAGATGTAAGGAATTTGACTTTGGATGAATCTGCACTTCTTGTGGGTTTGTTGCCGGCACCTGAACATTACAGTCCCATAAAACATCCTGAGGTAGCTCTCCGGCGAAGAAACACGGTTCTTAGGTTAATGCTGAATCAAGGAAAAATATCCCGAAAAAGGTACAAGTCGGCCAAGTCAGCGTCTCTCAATGTAGTTGATCTATCGGATGATCAAGGGATAGCTCCTTACTTTACAGAGCATGTTCGGCGACAACTGGAGCAGATTTCAGATTCACTTGATATCGATATTTACAGGGGTGGATTAACAGTCTATACTACTTTAGATACAAGAATGCAAAAAGCAGCCGAAGTTGCTATGCTCAGTACAGTCCTAGCCAATCAGGAAAAGCTCAATGAGCAGTTCATTGAGGAACGAGAACTTTTCGAAGAACTGGCGTGGTTGGGTATTCATCCTGAAGACTCAGTAAAATTGATGCTTGCAGGCGAAAAGCCCCTCTATGAAGAGCTACGCAAGAAGTTGTTGGTGCAGGGGTGTTTGGTAGCTGTTGATCCATCCAGCGGTTACATTAAAGCCATGGTTGGAGGCCGCCCGGATTATCATGACGACTTTAATAGGTCAACCCAAGCGCGCCGTCAACCCGGCTCAGTGTTCAAACCGTTCCTCTATACTGCTGCTATTGATAACGGTTATCCTGTTACCAAAAAATTAATGAATCAGCCTATAATGATTAATGTGATGGGTGCCGATGGTGAATGGAAGCCATGGCGTCCACGTAATGATGACCGCTCAGTCGGTGATAGGGTAACTTTAAGAGAAGGTTTGACCCGTTCACTAAATCTGATTTCCGTACGATTGGTACAGGAACTAATTCCCCCACGGGAAGTGGTGGATATGGCCAAGCGGATGCACATCTCTACACCTCTTCGAGCTGTGGACGCCATAGCTCTAGGCACGTCTGAGGTTTATCCCATTGAAATGGTTTCTGCATACGCCACCTTTGCCAACGGTGGAATCTATTGTGAGCCTATGTCTATTACTCGAATTGACGATCGATATGGGATTACCATAGCTCAGTTTTACCCAAAGCGGGAGGAAGTATTAAGTGAGGAAACCGCTTTCATGATGTCTAGCCTCCTCCAGTCTGTCATTAAGAAGGGAACGGGCCGGCGAGTGGGTTGGTGGAATGGAGGTTTTAACCGTCCAGCCGGTGGAAAAACGGGTACCACACAAAACTGGACGGATGCCTGGTTTGTCGGGTTTACCCCACAGTTGGCAACAGGAGTTTGGATGGGGGTAGATGGTCCTCCTCAAATATCACTTGGTGATGGTCAGATGGGAAACGTAGCAGCGCTTCCTGCGTGGGTAGAATTTATGCAGACCGCCTATGATACACTGAGTATACCTTATAGTGAATTCAAAAAACCAGCTGGAATCGTGCAGTTGGGAATCTGTCAAATTACGAAAGACCTGGTAACACCGAACTGTCCGGTGGAAAAAGAGTACTTCATTAAAAAATATTCCCCGTCAGGGATTTGTCAGCTTCATAGTAAAACCAACCCGAACAGTTCGAGGCGTCGCTCAGATTTCGATTAATAGAAGAGCGGTGGTGGATCTATACGCTCTTCAGATATATTGAACAGTGACTTCAATTCTTCAGCAGTACTAAATACTTCATCCTCATTACTGCCAAAGCAGATTGCCAGTGGCTTGCCATTACGCACATCATCACCGATCTTCTTGAGGAATCGAATTCCACCTGTCGATTCGATCTCTCGCTTATTATTAGCATGGCGGATGGTTAGTCTGTTCACCAGAATGCCCACACCAACCATTTCCATGGAATCGATAAATCCATCCTGATTAGAAATAACTTCCGCTTCAAACGCCGGAGCCGGGTAGTTTTCGGGATTTTCTATAACGGATATATCTCCTCCTTGGGCGGCAACCATTTCCACCAACTTCTCCATAGCTTTTCCGTTGCTTATCAATTGTGTCTGAATCTCCATTGCTTCCTCAACAAAGCTGACTTTTCCTGATTGAAGTAATAGTCTCGATCCCAATTCCAGCACAACTTTTTTCAGATCGTCAGGTCCTTCTCCGAGGAGGCACGACAGTGCTTCTACAACTTCATTCCAAAGTCCTGCTTCATTTCCCAGTGGTTGGTTCATGTCACTGTGTACAATATTCACATTTACGCCAAACTGTTTCCCAATCCGCTTTAATTCACTCCCTAAAACAGCAGCTTCTTCTACAGTTTTCATGAAGGCACCGCTGCCGACTTTCACATCCATTACCAGTCCCTGAATTCCTTCAGCGATCTTCTTACTCATGATACTGCCGCAAATGAGGGGGATGGAATCGACCGTACCGGTCCTGTCGCGAAGGTCGTACATTTTCTGATCGGCAGGGCAGACCTCTTTTGTCTGCCCACTCATGACGATGCCAACCGTTTCTACAGTTTTCTGGAACTCTTCCATAGAGAGATCATCACGGTAACCGGGGATGGATTGGAGCTTATCCAGTGTACCGCCGGTATGCCCAAGACTTCGCCCGGCAATCATGGGGATGATGAGGCCGGCTGCTGCCATAAGTGGTCCAACCACAAGGGAAACCTTATCCCCAATTCCGCCTGTACTGTGCTTATCGGCTACGAATTTACCTAAATGCGAGAAGTCGAAAGTCTCACCGGAATCGAGCATGGCTTTTACAACCCGATCTGTCTCCTCGTGGGTCAACCCCTCTTTATAGACAGTCTTCAGCCATGATGTCATCTCTTGTTCTGAGATGTTATCATTGGTGTATTGTTCAATAATTGAGCTGATCTCTGTTTGGGGTAATTTCAACTCAGTAAATCTACTTTGAAGTTACTCTCATCTTTTTTCTGTTTAGTAGAGGAATGAGTCTGCTATTCCTTCTAGTGGCTTTTAGCACCAATAGGAGTCCTACTAATCCTAAAAGTGCATTCGGACCCCACATAGCAGCGATAGGTGATAGAAGTAAGCGATCGGCAAACTCTTCACCGGCAATAAGGAACATCCAGTAGAGGAGGAAAAACCCAAAACTAAATGTAATGGCAGTAATAAATCCTTTTTTTCGGGTAATCATTCCGAGTGGAGCGCCGATTAGAACAAACACAATACATGCCACTGGGATAGAGAATTTTTTATGAATCTCGACGGAGTATCGATTAATGCTCTTTCTGTAAGCCTGGATGAGACTATAATCTCCTTTAACACGTTGAGACAGATTTCTGTAACGTCTGGTTTGAGATCGCTGTTCTTTAACAGATAAATCTGACTTATGTTTTATTTCATTCTGTAGATTGGTAAGAAGTATTTTTGCACTCTCATAATTGTCTGGCGGCTCCACCTCCAGACCCGTGCCTCTAAAATGCTTTACAATTCTCTGTTCAGTTTTTTGAACCTTCTTCTGATAGAAGGTGATCTTTTCCTGCATCATTTCCACAGACATTTCGCGATCCGATTTAGGTTTGCTTTCGCTCCGCTTTAGTTCCATATCTTCAGCAGGAACTTTTATGTGATGCTCTTCAAAAATGATTCGTCTGTAATTTTCCTTATTCTCACTGTCGAGTTCGTGGATTTCACCATCAAACAGTTTGAGAAGGATGGCATCATCCATTGTTAAAAAGGTTCCTTTATTGGATTGAATAAACGTTTGAGTCGGTTTGCTCTTTTTACTGAAGATTCGGACGTCTTGAAACTCTCTCCCCTTTTTTCCTCCAACGATCAGATTGTAATCCGGCAGGTCATCCACAAAATAACCCGGTTCGATACTGATATCCGGTCGCTTCCGATAAATATCCCGCGAAAGCTCTTTAGCTCGGTGATTCATCCCCGGAAGAATAGCATTATTAAAATACATGAGAGGTACAGCCACCAAAATACTAAATGCCACTGCCGGCCAGAGCATTCTGAAGTAAGAGACACCTGTAGAACTGAGAGCGGTTATTTCGTTATCTTCTGCAAGGCGTCCGAAAGTCATGAGTGTAGCGATCAATACAGCCATGGGAGCGGCCAGTGCAACAATCCATGCAGTGTTAAGAAATAGGAATTCCAGGATTACTGAAAATGACAATCCCTTTCCCAGAAGTCTATCCACTGCCCTGAGAAGAAAATTGGTGAAAAGAAGAAAAATCAGAATTAGGAGAGCATAGAAGAATGGGAGGAAGTGGCCTTTCAGAATATATCGTGTCAAAGTACGCATATTGGATTTATCTGATGCTTGACAAGAAGGTACGGAAAAACAAAATAAGATTATAACATACGTTCAAATTTAAGTTTTAATGTTGTTTGAGATTATTTCAGTTCAAACTTCTACCATTAACTTTCATTAATCCCTTTGATTTGGGTGAGGGACGGGAATCGAACCCGCGGCCACCAGGGCCACAACCTGGAGCTCTAACCGACTGAGCTACCCCCACCATGTTTTTATATCAGTGATATAACACAAGTTCACTGAATGGAGTATTCATCAATGGTGAAATTTAACCTGATTCATTCATGAGACCATGAAATATTAAGGTTGTAAACCCAATATAGAGTCATATTACTCATTCGAAGAGTTATAGTCAGCAAGTGGTTAATAGTTTCCGTATTGACAATTCGACATTACGGGCAACATGCCGTAAATTTGTTATTATGGACAAACAACGCTGTGGCTGGGTACCGCTGAACAAACCATTTTATGTCAAATATCATGATGAAGAGTGGGGGGTTCCTGTCCGTGAAGACAGACTGATGTTTGAATTTCTTGTTTTGGAAACATTTCAGGCTGGATTGAGCTGGGAGATAGTATTAAATAAACGTGAGAAATTTCGCCAGGCTTTCGAAGATTTTGACATGACTATTGTAGCAGCTTTTGATGAGCAAAAACTACTAGAGCTTCAGATTGATAAAGGGATCATCAGGAACAAGCTTAAGATTCAAGCCGCAGTGAACAATGCTAAAAAATGTCTGGAATTGGTAGAACAATATGGGTCATTCTCAGACTATCTTTGGAATTTTGTAGATGGCCAGCCAGTCGTGAATCACTGGAAGAGTATTAATGAAATTCCGGCGACATCAACTCTCTCTGATAGAATAAGTGCGGAAATGAAGAAGTTAGGATTCAAATTCTTCGGCAGTACAGTTTGCTATGCTCACTTGCAGGCCGTTGGAATGATGAATGACCATACAATAAATTGCTTCCGATACAAGGAATTAACGTAGCTTTATACTATGTCAGAATTATGGCAATCTGTCACTGATTGGCTTGGTCAGCAGGAAAATCTACTCCTCTGGGGAAGTCTATTCAGTGTTGTCATGTTCTTCGGATCTCTTGCCGTAATCCCCTGGTTAGTGAGTCGTATACCTGATGACTACTTTTTGCACGAAAAGCAGCCGCCATCTAAGACTTTTAGCAGTCATCCGGCTATACTTCTGGTAGTTCAATTAGTAAGAACAGCATTTGGTCTGTTATTTCTTACTCTTGGATTTGCTATGCTGTTTCTACCTGGGCAGGGATTACTCACCATGCTCATTGGGCTGATGCTTATCTGGTTCCCCGGAAAGTATCGATTGGAGAAGCGGATCATTCGCCGACCGGGGGTTCTAAAGGGAATCAACTGGCTGAGGGAGAAGAGAGGTAATTTACCGCTGAGGATTAGTGATGAATGAGGCCTGTTGTGATTCCAGTTTATCCTTCGTAGAATTGTTTCAGAGGAGTTAATCGGGATGGCACCTACATATTTCGCTCTCTTTTATGCCGTGGGCATTATCCTCTTTGCTGTCTTCGTTCGATTTTGGCTTAGCAAGAAGCGGTTTCGGGAAGAGGAGAGCAAGATGAAGAAGACCAAGTCATCCTTCAGGGTTAATGAAGAAATAGCGAAGAAAATCTCCGAGGATGCCAAAGAACACAGACTAAGAAGATTGAGAGAGCACGATTGACCTGAGAGATGGGACTTATAAAGATTACAAATCAGATTGCTGTGGATGAGGCAGAGTTGGAAGAAAAATTTGTCCGCTCTTCAGGACCTGGTGGACAAAATGTTAACAAGGTTTCTACTGCTGTTCAGCTTCGCTTTGATGTAGAGAATTCCCCTTCATTACCGGGTGCAGTTAAAGTGCGTTTGAAAGCCTTAGCTGGCAGTAGAATGACAGACGAAGGTGTGCTTGTGATAGATGCCCGGAATCACCGCACTCAGAGCCAGAATAGAAAAGAGGCACGTGATCGATTATTGGAGTTACTGCAGGAGGCTGCTGAGGAACCAACTCCTCGCAAGAAAACTCAACCGTCGAAACGGGTAAAAGAGAAACGGCTTGAAGAAAAACGTCACCGAAGTAGAATCAAGCAGACTCGACGTTCTGTTAAGCCTGGTGATGAGGAGTAACTTTTTGACTAGATTGACTATTCTGATTCTGATTTTGATGGTTGTTTTACCATCTCAGGATGAAGTTGATCCAGCCACTACTCTAACTTCTGTAGGACAGATAGTCCCCGATTTTACTATCACAACTACCGATGGTACTGTTTACACTTCCCAAAACCTGAGGGGACATGTTTACGTTTTGGATTTTTTTGCAACTTGGTGTGCCCCATGTTTGGAAGCCATGCCGCACTTACAATCCAAAGTATGGGAAGCCTATGGAAATGGCGAACTTCTTCTGTTGGGTATCGGTCGGGAACATTCTTCAAATGAGTTGGCCTATTTCGTCAAAGATAAAGGGTATACATTTCCAGTGGCGGCTGACCCCGAGCGAAAAATGTATGGCAAGTTTGCATCCATGTTCATTCCTCGCACTTATCTCATCGGAAGGGAAGGGACGATCTTATACCAGTCTGTAGGATATGACGAGGAGGAATTTGATCTATTGCTGGCTAAAGTGAGGGGAGCTATTTAGTCTTTCAAATCTCGCCTGATGACTTCCGGCACCGGAATCGTTTTCTGGCTCTCGTAATCAAAAGTCACTAAAGTTGTAACTGCCTGAGCCACAGGTTCTTCTTCATCTGCCACAAAGATACCTGTAAGAATGTCGAAGCTTTTATGACCCATTCGCGAGATTTTCTGTCCGATTTGCAAGGTGGCGGGGTGTGAAAGCTGGCGAAGGTAATCGATTTTAGTAGAAGCTTGAATAAATGGCGGTTTCTTGAAACCCCATTTTTTTACTAACTCGATTCGACCAGATTCTAGATAGGTGAGGAAAGTGGCATTGTTGATGTGTCCCAATGCGTCCATGTCTTTCCATCGAGTCTCTATTTCAAAGAAAGATTCAAACTCTGAGCGTTTTACTATTTCCGGTTGCATTTCTTGTTTAACCTCCTGCCTGTTTGAATATTATTCCATCGATCATGTGAATCAAGTAAAAGGAACTATCATAGATGGCATACTCTACTGTTTTATGATCATGTCCAGAAGCTTTGGGTCGTCTGGCAAAAGACCTGCTTTAACTAGCCGTGGTGTCATAGTTCTCAGGTTGGGATTTGTAGAAAAGACACTGTAGAAGATAGGCAGGGCTTCTTCTGTGCGTCCGATCCCCGCTAATGCCACAGCGGACCAGTAGGGGAGTTCCACATTCTCCGGATAGAATTCGGCGGCCAATCGATACTCTTCGAGGGCTTCGTTAATCAAGTTTTCTTCCATGAAATAATCACCTTTGTTGGCGTGTTCGTAAGCTCTATGGATCCTCAGAAGTCGCCTCAGTTCCACTAGTGGTTCCGGACTGTCGTCAACCCGCAGGTCAAGGACTATATCCTGCCAATCTATACCTGTAGGTTTCCCGGAGACGATAAGCATGGTTGCCGACTGTCGTCCGCGGATGTCACCACCCTCGGTTTCAGCTGATTCCAGAGCCGCGAGCATGCGGTCGGCGAGATTACCGTTACTGTTCTCGAATGCCTCTGCCATAGCCGGCCAGACACTTTTTTTCTCCATCAAGTTAGCTTGTACGGAGAAGTTTTTTCCTACTTGATGCCCGGCCATATCGATGCAGCGCTCTCCAGTATGAGCCGCAACACTTCCTTTGACGTCAATCATGGCGACCTGCCGCACTGCCTGCTGAGGATCATCTGCTAAGAGTTGAGCCAGAGCGTCCTCCGCTGAAACACCTTCTTCCATGAGAGTGAGTCCATCCGGGCCATACTCAACGCGGACGAATGACTGGGTCACCACTGCGCCTACACCGGCTTTAGCCCACGGTACCAGTTGACCTACAGCAAACCAGTGACTCTGGACCGCCACTCCTAACTGTCCCGTTTCTTCATCGTAGGCGACGATGGAGTAAGTTGAGACTGGGCGACTGTTGCTGCTTTGAGAGAAAAGTGTTGTCAGAGATATAGAAATTAGGGTAATAAAAGTTTTGAGTGTCATGACTAACTCCTCAATTTGTGCCTGAATCTATTGATTCTTTTACAAAAAACCCCGCTTTAAGCGGGGTTTATGTTGTGTCGGAGCGGGGAGATTCGAACTCCCGACCCCCTGCTCCCAAAGCAGGTGCGCTAACCGGGCTGCGCTACGCTCCGAAGAATTGAAGGAGTAACTGAGGCCTGTAAATTTAAGGTAAATCTTCCTCCATCGCTCCATAATTCCATTATTACATACGTATTATTTGCTGGCAAACTTGATACCACAGCCCAGTGCCTTGGTAGAAGTGGTTTTTATCTCCACACCAGCAATCATGGCTTCAAAGGCGTCAATCAGGTACGGTTTTTTCACCTTTTCTGCTTTTTTTGCATTATCATCAATGGCGCCGCGATAGACCAGTTTACCCTCATTGTTGAAAAGGTAGATGTGCGGGGTCCTTGTGGCACCGAAAGCTGAAGCAAGTTTTGACTCTTTATCCATGGTGTAGTAGAAGTCGTACTTCGCTTTATTGGCACGTTTCTTCATGTCGTCTAGACTGTCACCTCTGTTGCGAGTGTTTTCATTGGAATTGATGGCAATAGTGCCCACACCCTCTATTTGGAACTTCTGGGAGATCGTGATGTAACGGTCTTCCCATCTGTCTACCCAGGGACAAGTATTGCAGGAGAAAATCACCAGTAGACCATTCTCTCCTCTGGCGTCATTCAGGCTCACAGTTTTACCGCTTATGTCTGGCATTTTCATGTTGGACATCGGTATATCCGATCCAATTTCAAGTTCGCCAGCGGATACGACAGCAGTTAACATAAGCGGAAGTATCCATAATAAAGACTTTTTCATCTTTAGTTTCCTTCACTTATTGCTTTTTCAATGGCATCAAAAAATCTCTTTTCAGGTTGTTTTGCTTCCCAGAAATCTACAACATTTCCGGTATTCTTATCATATACAATGGTAAAGGGAAGTGCCCCGGACCACTCCCTAGAAATAGAGTTGATAAACTCGTTGTCATCCTGATTCTTGATTAAGGAGAGACCTGTTACCCCCTGTTTTTGGAGGAATTCGATTACCCTCTGCTTAGCATCGAGCCAATCGGTGGAGACGAATAGGATGATGGCGTCATCAGCAAATTGCTCGGCAAGATGAACGATCATAGGAAACTCTTCCACGCACGGCTCGCACCAGGTAGACCAGTAATTGACAAGCACAGCCTTCTCACCTTTATATTCAGCCACGGCGGAGAGGATATCACTAGCTGATGCCTCTTTCAGGTTTACGTCTGCTTGTGAAGGGTGGACCATCATGAGGAGTAAAAAGAGGATAGTGTTCCATCTCAACATATTAAAATGAGGAAACAGGCTTTGGGCAAAGCGCTTTTTGAGCCCTTCCTGGCCAATTCGCCATACAGTGGCCAAAGTCATTCCGTTACTGTGCAAATAACAAGTTAATCACCTGCTTCTTCCGAAACTGGTTCTTCCAGTGGAGGCAGGTCGCCCGGATCGAGAATACCCTTGGCGATGAGCATCCATTCACTCTGCTGAGGTTTTCTACCCAGTTCCATCCGATAGAGTTCGCCTGTTGCTGTATCTAGCATGTAATGCCAGTGAGTTCGCTCAATGGAAAATGACTGCAGCTGGTAGCGCCCAGTATGCACATTAGTTTCGATCTTCTCGCGGATAAGACTTTCCAACCGGTTCATGTATTCGCGGATGTCATCCTCACCCTGCGGCGGGGCTGAAAATGTTGTACCAACCATCAACAGCCACACAAATGCGACCGTTAGTATTCCGAATGCAGATTTTCTCATGCTGAACCTCCTTTGTGTCAATGGTTTTAAATCTATGGGAATCTACAAAATAGAGACGTGGCTGTCACTCGGGAATTTATCAACTGCCCAACGTACGGGATCGCTCGTATTGTGCCATGCGATCCACGAAATCATCTTCGCTCTCAGCTTGCAGCAATGTACTGATCGCAATGTTTTCTTTTAGGGTAATGGTCGGTTGATGACCGTAATTATGTCCGGGGTAGATAACAGTATCACCCGGCAGAGGCAGAAGTTCTTCGTAAACACTCCGGTAGAGTTGGCGACTGTCGCCTTGCGGACTGATTGTCCGACCCGTCCGTCCTACAAATAGAGTATCGCCGGAGAAAAGGCACTCCTCAGTCTGAAAGCAGACTGAATCCGGATAGTGTCCCGGCGTGTGAATCACGTTTATCTTCAGCTGTCCTACCGATAAGGTATCGCCATCACTCAGCGAGAGTGATTCAGGGAAGGATCCGCCGCCGAAGTGAGCGATCTGGATATCTTCCAAAGAGGAGCGGTATTCACGAGCATAAGCTGTATGATCCCCATGGGTGTGAGTAATGAGCAGATAGTTGACATTGAGCTGCTCTGATTCGATGATGGGCTCAATCTCTGTGAAGGGAACGGCGGCATCGATGATGGCTGCATCTTGAGTATCGTCACCTGCTAATAGGTAACTGAAATTGTTATCGTAGCCACCTTCGTATGTCCAAATACGCATCTTTGTCACCTTGGGAAATGTACAATGAATATTTAGCGTAAAAGCAGTAATTTCACGGGTGCGATAACCATTACCCAATAGGTGGGAATTATCAACTATGACTAAATCGAATAGACAGAAATTATTGAGGACTTCCGGCATCTATCTTGCTTTAGCAGGAGGAGCTATTATTGCACTCTATATTTTGTACTGGATACTTGACAGTATCCTTAATATAAGTACAATCGTCAAGATCGGTGTGATTCTGCTGGTGGTAGGTGGGATATTACTGGTTATCAGTATCATCCGCGAGCGGACGGAAGATGCTAAAAATGAGACCTTCAGGGGGATAAGACAATGATACTGACGACAACAGCGACCATTGCCGGCTACCGGCTTGTTGAGACAAAAGGACTGGTACGGGGGAGTACCATCCGCGCTAAACATGTAGGTAAAGACATCTTAGCAGGTCTCCGGACTCTGGTTGGAGGTGAAATCAAAGAGTACACTAAGATGATGGCCGAGTCCAGAGAGGAGGCTACGCAGAGAATGATATCTGCAGCGGAAGAGTTGGGTGCCAACGCTGTCATCGAAATCCGCTTTTCTACTGCAATGATAATGTCAAACTCTTCGGAAATCCTCGCTTACGGTACAGCGGTGGTGATAGAAAAGGAGTAAAATCGTTTTAAATTACGCTACCTCTTCGTTGTACTGCGACTAATTTGTAAATTCACCTATAGATTTGATGCCCCGGTAGCTCAGCTGGATAGAGCAACGGCCTTCTAAGCCGTGGGCCACAGGTTCGAGTCCTGTCCGGGGTACTAATGAACGTAACGGAGGAAAAAATGAAAAAGACACTAATATTTTTAATTCTATCTGTGGGATTTTGTCATGCACAGGTTGGAGACCTAATCTGGCAGGAAAATTTTGATAATCTGGACAATTGGATGAAGATTACTGGAAATGGATCCTGGGGCTGGGGCAATGGTGAACTGGAATTCTACAAGGAAGAAAATGTTGAGGTAGCTGAAATCCCTGGTGAACAGGGAAATAATGCGCTGCATATTACGGCACTGGAAGAATCAGGACCTGATATCGTTGACCAATGGGGAAATCCGTTAAACTATACATCGGGAAAGGTGACCACAAAAGCAAAAGTCTCGGTTCAATACGGTGTGATTGAGACAAGAGTAAGAGTGCCAGACCTTGATCTTGGAGGATGGCCTGCAGTATGGCTGCTTGGAACATCAAATCTCAGCTGGCCCCGTAGTGGTGAACTCGATTTGATGGAAATGGGGTCTCGCCAGGCTTTCAGAGATTTACATGATGAACACAATGGTGGTAATGGTGCAAATAACTCAACCGTTAATCAAGTGGTGGGAGCCAATGCTATTTTTTATGCAGATGAAGCTGTAACACCGGAAAATCCAACAGGTGCCGCAAGTATTTCATGGGATCCGGATGATGATTACTGCAGACCATACTATAATTATGATAACCTGAACGATAGATTTCTAGTATATCGTATGTATTGGGATCCAGACAGTATTCGGTTTACTGTTATTGATGATAGTGTTGAGTACGATTTTTACACAGAACCATTTCCGATTGATAGTGTTTCTGCTGAATTTCAGGAACCCTTTTATCTTATAGCCAATCTGGCCATAGGCGGATTATTTACTGATGCAGAATATCTTGGTGGAGACGGATTGCCGATTTCCATGTCTTTTCCTGCTCATATGTATGTTGACTATATTAAAGTAATGGAATGGAACGGGCAGGGCGAAGTTCATATTGGGCCGCCCACTTTCCAGGAAGGGACCTTTGGTCTCTTTACGGACACAACTCCGATTGACAACGGCTTGGTAGTCGGAGAAGATGCGGAAATCTACGTTTGGGAAGGTACCTTAAGCGAAGGCACTATTCCACCCTATGAAGGTGAAAACGGCATATCATGGCAAACCACCGGATTAGGCTGGTTTGGCGCAGGAATCATGTCCATGCAGCCAGTTAACCTATTCAATTTTGGAGAAGGACATTTAAAATTTATGATAAAAATTCCGGCACATGTTTCCTTCCAGATCGGTATTATCGATACCTGGGGGAATCAATCGTATGTTGAATTTCCGGCCAATCAGACTACATATGGCCTTGTCAGAGATGGCAATTGGGGACAGGCATCAATACCCGTGGAAGATATCAGGGGCGAATGGATTGATCTGCGAATGTTGAGTTATGAGTTTGTCATACTGGAAGTCAATGGCGCGTCGTGTGAGTTTGGCCTAGATGATATTTACTGGGATGATGGTGTAACCAACAACATTATTGAAAACGAATTTAGTGAGACCCCAATTAAATATAGTTTGAATAACAACTATCCCAACCCTTTCAATCCATTGACAACCATCCACTATGATTTGCCGGAAGATGGGTTCGTAAACGTCACCATCTACGACATGATGGGCAGAACAGTCAAAATTATGGTAAACAAAGAGCAGAACGCTGGCGTCAAATCAGTGCAATGGGATGCTACCGATAGTTTCGGTAAACCAGTGAGTGCTGGTCTCTACCTGTACACAATACAGGCAGGGGACTTCACACAAACCAAGAAGATGGTGCTGTTGAAATAAACATCAAGCCCCGCCAAGTAGCGGGGATTTTTGTTTATAGACATTTAGGACTGGGGGGGTGTAATATTGCTATTATGAAACGCTTCATATTCCTATTAGTTTATTTGATTACTCTTAATTCTGATTTATTTGCTTCCCGCCCTACTTTTATTAACATCATAACCAATTCAGATACAATTCATCATCCAACCCTCATCGATGTGAGTGAAACAGAAATCACTTTAGATACGGGAATTGTTATATTAATTGATGATGTGAATGCAGTAATGGCGTACGGACCAACAAAGGGATTACCTATTCTTGCAGGCGCAGCCTGTGGGTATCTTGGTTTTTTCCCGGGGTTATGTGTTACAATCCTGATTGCTCCAGGATTTATGGAAGGAGGTACCGATGGAATTGTGGGGGCTATAACATCTTATGGAACTGTGGTTTTATCTGCAATTTATGCATATAAAACAACTCATCGTATTGTAAGAGAAAAAAACCAAAAAATGGTATATATGGATGGATGGAGCGTTGAAGAAAAAAGGGATTTCTTTATCAATGCAATACCTTAATGACATTCGTTATTCAGTTTTCGATTTTTTATGCAATATATTTTCCCGCTAAGTAGCGGTTTTTTTTGTTTATATCAGTTGTGATTCAGTTAATTGATTCTGTAGGTCCTATCCTTTATTGTCTTTCACCGCCATAGACGCTACATTCTCATTGTAGAAAGTTACACTTCTATGGTCAATGGACATTCAATCACAAGAATAGACAAATCAATAGATAGGGTCGGTTTCTCAAGTCAAAAGAGGGTAAAATTTATGGGTGGTTTAGATTCATCTATCTTGAAAAACAAGTGTCAGTTGTATGGTTTAGTCACCTTACGTGTGCTCATCGGCTGGCACTTTTTATATGAAGGTATTTCCAAACTGATCAATCCTTATTGGTCTTCGGCTGCTTATCTTCTGGATTCAAAATGGCTTTTCTCAGGATGGGCGGAGACCATTGTATCAAACCCGACTTTATTAACTATTTCAGATTATGTGAATATGTGGGGGCTGACACTGGTGGGTGCTTCATTATTATTAGGATTATTTAGTCGATATACAGCATTGATCGGGATGGGATTTGTTATTCTATACTATTTATTTGCCCCTCCGTTTCTGGGTTTGGAATATTCTAAACCGGGAGAAGGGAGTTATTTAATCGTGAATAAAAATCTGATTGAAGCGTGTGCGTTGTGGGTAAT